>Ga0222718_10000241_pt1 | contig 58881 bp, 68 predicted proteins | sample C33_27DmetaG_FD_165045 | JGI IMG/M metagenome (GOLD analysis project Ga0222718, IMG submission 165045) | Estuarine water microbial communities from San Francisco Bay, California, United States - C33_27D | ecosystem: Environmental > Aquatic > Marine > Unclassified | place: USA: California... | reverse complement strand
ATATCCTCTTTTAAAAAAAAGAGTACATTCCTTCACTATATTTCAATTTTGATTTTTTACATTTTTTACTTGATATGTACTCTTCAATGTTTATAGTTTTATTATTAAACCTATTATAAAAATAATATACTTCCAGTAGTCTCTTACAATTTTGTTATAGTACTAATATTATATTCTCATCCGTTTACAACATCCGGTGTACTCTTTTAAAAAAAGAGTACATTCCTTCACATTCTTCTCCTTTTTATTATACTTTTCCTTTTTTTACATTTTTCTTTTGATATGTACTCTCTTTTAAGTTTTATTAAAAATAATAAATCTATCTCTCAGTCTGCTACAATCCTATAAACCTGTCTATTTGACATCATTACTATCGTTTATAGAATTTTACAATTATTTTACAATTATTTTACAATTATTTTACAATTATTTTACAATTTTCTTTTCTTTTCAATATAATAGATAAATATGAAAGACAAATTTGAAAAATCACAAAAAAACGAAGCTATTATTGTTCACGGTGAAAAAAAAACATTTGAAACATACAAAAAAAATAATAAAGGACATAAATATGTTTTCGTTAAATTATCTGAATACAAAAAATTAGTAGGTTCAACTCACAAAAAGATGCGTGGAGGAGATATAGGCCTATTGGTAACAAAACAAAATATTACAGCTCTAACTGTAAATGAAAAAACATTTATTGTAAAAAAGTTCAAAGACGGTGATAAAGATAAATACGAAGTAGTACCAATACCACCTAGTTTTAACACTGGTGCAAAAAATGATTTTATTTCAAAATATTTAGAACAAAGCCCTGGAGGTGATGTTTATTTACTTGATGATCTGAATAAACTTTGTGAATTTATTAAGAACGGTGCTGCTCCTGCTGCTAATGCTGCTACCGTTCCAGCAAATCTCAGACCTGCAGAAAAATTAAAACCACTACCACCGTAAATTTAATTAATCATAACTAACAATTTGATGATATATCCCTATCATTTTTCTGTGTTCATTTTAACACAATTCTTGTCAGTTGTAACTACTTTATGTATACTTCATTATCAAGAATATGGTATACAATACTTTTTTTTAAAAGGTCAAAATAAATCTTAAATGTTTCATTTTGGTTAAAAAATAATGTTTTTCAATTTATCGCAGCTCAATATAACACTTCATTTGGTTTTTTATTTTTATCTGATGATATATCCTCTCTTTTTCACAGAAAAAATTCATCTGTTTTGACGATTATTATTTCTTCTTTTTCGTCTTCTCGATCTCACTGCATAATTTATATTCGGTCCCATCTTTATAATATCTTATCCCCCTCTCTCCCTTCTTATATACTGTTAATCTTCGCGTTTTACCATCCGTCTTCACTGATATCTTCTCATCCGTTCTTTGATATTTCGTTCCTTCTTTCTTTTGTGAAGAAGGTATTTTACTTGAGGTTGGGATTTTAGATTTTATTACTTTCGGGTTTATTTTTCGTTTCCCTCCTCCTTGTTCTTCTCCTTGTCCTTCTCCTTCTCCTTCTCCTTCTCCTTCTCCTTCTTTTGCTTCTTCTTTTGCTTCTTCTTTTACTTCTTCTCCTTCTTCTCCTTCTCCCCCTTCTCCTTCTCTGTCTCCTTCTTTCCCTTTTGTTGCTACATCATATAATTCTTTTCTTTGAATTATTTTACATACATCATTTATATTATTGATTAAATATATATGTAGAACCTATTTTGAATGGAAAAAGTTTATTTTTATATGTCTTATATATATCAGATTTCAAAGTATATTCACCTGTTATTTTCATTATTTTTAATTGTTTTTTCCCTTTTTGAAAACCCAAAACAAACTTAAAATCACCTTGCTTTATACTATCGTCGTCTTCTTTATATATTTCTACCATATTTGTTTTTACATCGCTTTCTTGCATTAATTTTACTTCTTGAATTATTTGACATATTTCATTAATATTGTTCATAATGTAAAAACTAACACCTTTTATTTTTTCAAATTCAAGATTATTCACTTTTCCAACTTGTAGAATATCTTGTGTATCTTTGTAATCAATAAATGCGTACAATTTAAATTCATTTTGTTTTATATATTGATCAAATTCTCGTTTTGTAAGTAATGTTGTCTTTGTTGGTGATTTGTTTTTTGACATTTATTAATATGAGAAGATATTAATATTTATTTACATATCGTAAAATATTATCTGAATACAAAACATACACAAGTGTAACGCTATTAAAAACGAAATAACGATGTTTAGGTATGTAATTCTTACATATCAGATTTGGCGACTTGGCGACATAGGATGTTTTGAAATATAATTCCAAATTCTCATTATGATAAATGAAACATATGTTATAAAATTAATATGTATTATAAATAATAAATGGCAGTTGTACCTACAACAGAAATAACAGTAATTAATAAAAATGATATACCTGAATCAATTCAAGAACATGTAATTGATAACTTGAAAATTTGTTTGATAGATAGAGAAACACAAGTGATGCAAGTTGTAAGTACAAAGTGTAAACTAGATCATCTAGAAAAGGATGGAAAAACTATTATAGAACAAAATATTGGTTTTTTCACTCATCAATTAAAGATTACTGTTGAGGAAATTATTAACAAAAAAATTCAAATAGATAAATCATTTTCTATTGAACACATTGATAAAATGAATGTTGAAAATATTCAAAACATTCCTAACTTCAAAGACATTTTTAATGATAATACATCTTGTAACTATGAAATTGTAGATTATCAAGGTAATCAATATAAATACCATATTGGAATTATATTTATAACAAAAGCAAACGAATATATTCACATTTTACCAATTGAAACCAAAATAGATAAAAATAAAGACAAAATAACAAAACTTAGTTTGATTTTTTTGTATTATCTCAAAGGTGCAATTTTAAACCAAAAATGTGTAAACCAAGAAAAGTTTGTTGAAAAACTCAAATCGTATTTTACTGCAAAACAAATTAGTATCGAATTTAAAGATGATATTCAAATAACAGAAGAAAAAATCTCAGATGATATATTGAATAATCCTCAAATAGAAATAACAGTCGATAATAAAGCAGATATAAAAAAAAGTATCGAAACCATCAATAATATCTTGAATAAATCTCAAATAGAAATAACAGTCGATAATAAAGCAGATATAAAAAAAAGTATCGAAACCGTCAATAAAATATTAAATGACCCTAAAATAGAAATAACAGTCGATAACAAAGAATATATAAAAAAAAGTATCGAAACCATCAATAAAATATTAAATGACCCTAAAATAGAAATAACATTCGATAATAAAGCAGATATAAAAAAAAGTATCGAAACCATCAATAAAATATTAAATGATCCTAAAATAGAAATAACAGTCGATAACAAAGAAGATATAATACAAAGTATCGAAACCATCAATAATATATTGAATAATTCTCAAATAGAAATAACAGTCGATAACAAAGAATATATAAAAAAAAGTATCGAAACCGTCAATAAAATATTAAATGACCCTAAAATAGAAATAACATTCGATAAAAAAGAAGATATAATACAAAGTATCGCAAAAATACAAACATTATTAGCTAATTCCAAAACAATCATTGAAGTCAACGAAAAAAATGATATAGTGGATTTTGTTAAGAAACAAACAAATTTAGAAAACTTAGTAAAGGAAAATATAAAGAACATTATTGAAAACATTGCAAATATAATAACAAATTCAAATAATAATCCCCCTATTAAACAAAGATTATCAATACAATCTGAATTAGCAAACCTATCAAAACAAATAACAAATTATAAACCAGACGATATACAAAATGTAGTCACTTATTTAAATGAACAAGAAAATGAAAATGAATCATTATTGAAAAAAATAAATCAAATCTTTGTTGCAGCTATAAGTAAACAAACTGTAATATTTGAAAAAGAAATATCAGAATCACAATTTAAAGAAATATATGATAATACTTGGGTAAAACCCTTTTTTTATAAAGGTATGTCGATTAAAACCAAACAAACAGATGTTGCTTTGAAAATAGATGAAAAGAAAGGGAAAATTGTAATGAATAAAAATTTCAAATTGGAATACATCCCCCCCTAAAGACCTGAACCAACCCCAATCATAAAAAATGAAAATGCCATTACTGATACAAATATCCATAAATAAATATATATGAATTCGCGTCTTTTGTCTTCACTGCATTCACACTCTATTTTTTTTAAATTATATATATATGTCAACAATGCTATAACATTCATAATACTTATTAATCCAATTATAATTGTGAAAACCACCATTATTCCAGTATATTCAAATGTATAAAACATATTGACTACAAAAGATAATAATGAAAAACCTATACTGAAATATGCCCAAAATTTGATATACGGTGTTTTCCAATCTTTACTACATTCACATTCGATTTTATCTAATTTGTCAATCCATGTTATTATAAAAGTATTGAGCATTAAAGCCAATAAAAAACCGACAAATCGCACCATTGGTTTAATTGTAACTTTCTGTGATACAATCTCTGAAGACTTTTTCACCATTTCCCTATTTACTTACGAACATTATTTTTTATTTGAATATTTTTTTTCAATTCTTCAACAATACGAAGATGCTTCTGAGAATATTGTCCATTTAATTCAAAAGTCTTCTTCTGTTTCAAAGATTTAGTTCTCCTTTTATGAAATGACTCGTCCATATTTATTACTTATATAATATATAAATCATTTTTTAATAAAAATCAAATTCATAATCATCATCTTCATCTTCATCATCTTCATCATCGTCGTATATAATAGAATTGAGAATATTTTCGATATCATCTTCTGTCATATTAAGTTGTTTCGGCGAACAATAAAGTGATCCACTCGGTGTATCCATAATAGTAGGGTAATCATTGATGATTTCTACATCAAGATCAATAAGAGATAATAGAAATTCTATTTTATCCTTTTCTTTTTTATTATTCATATAATAAACACCTTTCTTATCATCATAACAAATTATAATACGATCAGCATTCGATGACATATATAATTTATTCGTACTGAAAAATACAAGAAACATCTGATCAAAATTCATAAAAGGTATCGGGTCTTTTTTCAATACAGGTTTTGGTAAAAGTTTTGGTTGTTCCGTATAAGAATGATTTGAAAGTTGATTTAAATATTGGGAATTCAAAGAGGTTTTTTGCAATCTAGGTTTAATAAAGAAACTATTTATATTGAAAAATGCATCAACAACAGCAATCAAAGATAAACAAAAAATACGCCTCATTATATCATGATATAATATATGTTTTTTGTTTATATATGATAGAAAAATAATATCTTTTCAAAGTAGATGGATCCGAAACCACCATTGATCTTGATTGCGATATCAGTTTTCGCAATAACATTATTACCAATCGTTTCAAATATTATCCTTATTTTATGGATAAATAAAATGGAAGAAAACAATTGTATTTGTAGCGAAGATTGGAAAAGACCATTAATTAAATATTGGGCAATTTTTTCATTATTCTATTATGCTGTTATCTTTTCTTTGAAAATATTAGGATTTTGGGAAGGTAAAAAAACTGATGTATCAAGTTTATTCTTAGCAATTTTATATTTATTGAGTTTCTTAAACACTTTGGCAATTCTATATTATATATCAAATTTGAAAGATATCAAATGTGAATGTAGTGAAGATATAAAAAGAGAGTTTATTTATGTTTTTGAATGGTTGCGATTCTCGATTTATGTAACTGTTTTTATCCTATTCAAAATCTTTCTTCTTTATTATTTGTATGTTTTTATGAAAGTTGGATATATGAGAAAGAAGTAATCAGTCATTCAAATAGATTCTTTTATATTTTCTCATATCTCTGATATGTTCTTGTAATTGATCCATAGTCATTTGAAATATATCACAAATATCTTCTTTTTTCTGTTTATCTTTCACGAGATCAAGTGCAATTTTGATTTTCCTATATTTAATTCCATCAATAGTTCTCTCGTGGTTTTTTGCAATATAATTATCATCGCATCTATTCAAAACTTCACAAAGAAGCAAAGTTTCTTCATCTATTGTCCAAGGAGTTCTATGTTTAGACATTTATAATGATTTATTAAACCAAATGATCATTTTTTAATAATTTTTATATAAAACTTTAAAGAGAATGATAAATTGAAAAATGATTTTATTGTTACCAAACGAAATAACAGATTCGATAATTTCAAATTTGAAGTTAAATAATTTTTTACTTTTGAGACAAACACATAAATTATTTGATAATATTCTACATTTTTATACATTAGAACCGTTTTTCAAATCCTTACACATAACTGAATTATTACTCAAAAGCCATTTCACAAAAGCATTATTTTATAAATATGTTGAAAATATAACATATGATAGTGTTCCAAATTTTCACATAAAATTTATATCAATCGATTCAAAAGAATCTCATCCACAAAACACAATTAAACTTTTACAAATTTTGATGAAATATGTAAAAGAGCAAAAAAAGTCACAAATGCGTATGTTAATAACATCTAGAATGGTAAAATTCATAAAACAAATATCAGAACATAGAAAATGTCAGAAAGGTAACGAATGCAAGAAATGTAAGAAGACTTTTCGCGTTTTTTTTAATTTTATAAAATATCCAAATGAGTTTTTATGGGAAGAATATGATTTTGATTTCTTTGAATTATATCATAAAATCAATATTTTTGTCAAAACGAATGAAAATTATAACTCAAAAGAAGTTCTGAAAAGATTAATAAATGATTTGAATATTTGATATTTTTTTGTAAAGTATTAACGACACCATATCTTTTTTAATTATATAATCATCCAATTCTCTCAAAACATTTTCATCATATTCCTTAATCATTTCGATACTATTAAACGAATTAAAATATTTTTTTTCAAGTTCATAAATGATTTTCCTATCACAATTATGATATAATATTTCATCAATTTCTATCACATTTCTGGAATTTACATATTGGTATATATATGAAATAATAAGGTCATCTTTTAAAGAAATGTCTTGAAATTTTTGAAAGAAGGATTGAACAAACATCTCTATATTTTTATCTTTGATATTTGAAAAATGTTTTTTAGTTGAAATATCATATAGTATCATATGAATTTTGAGAGTAAAATAAAGTCATTTTTTGAAAATACCAAAATAAAAAAATGATATTTTGAAAATATTAATATCAATTTATGTTGACACATATATTTCATATATCAGATATTCATATACGAAATGGTGATATACGACAATGTAGATATGATGAATATAGTAATGTCTTCAAAAACTTATTTGAATCTCTGAAAAAAAATATCAAACGATTGAAATTGAAGAAAGCAGATTTTCGTATTATTGTATCAGGAGATATCTTTCATAATAAAAACAATGTTGGAAACTATGGTCTTATGTTATATAAAGAATTTATTGAAGGATTGACGAAAATAGGTAAAACAATTTTATTTCACGGGAATCACGATAAAAGCCAGTGTGACATTAATCAACCATCCTTAATATCTTCAACGATGCTAATAGATAATTTGCAGATATTAAATGAAACTACATGTTTTAAAATAGATGATGTGTGTTTTTCATATGTCAGTGTAGACGATACATTAGATTCTTATAAAACAAGTGGGAGAATAGAAAATCTTCCAGAATTTCCATATTTAGATTCTGAATACAAAATTGCTATGTTTCATGGGACATTTGGAAATGTTTCATTATATAATGGAACAAATGTATCAGATGAACATAAACCATATCCATTTAAATGGCTTCAAAAATTTGATTTTGCAATATTGGGAGATATTCATTTGCGTCAGTATGGAGAACAAGGTAAAACATTATGGGGCTATTCTGGATCTTTAATTCAACAAAATTTTGGCGAAGATGTAATAGATCATGGATATATGATATGGAATATTCCAAAAAGGGAAATAGAAGAAGTCAATGTTTACAATGAAACAGGAATGATAAATATAAAACAAAAAGATAATCAAATATTGATGAGAAATCGAGGTAAATATCTTGATATTATGCAATATATATGTCATCCAAATTTTCCGAAAATATTAGAAATCAAACTGTATTCGTCTGTAAATATTGTACAATTAATGAGTTTGTTTGAAAAATACGATATTAAAATACAAATTGTCAGTCATATAATTGAAAAACAGAACAATACTCAATGTATAAATGATATCAATGATTTATCTATAAATCAAGATACAATCATTCAATATTTTAAAAATCATTTATCAAGGGAACAACATGATATTCTCAGGAAAATTCTAAATGATTACGAACAATTATATTTTAATCTATCTGAATATCCTGAAGAAATACATGATGAATGTTTGAAAAAAAACAGAGAAATATCACAACATATTCTCAAATGTATGGATAATGATAATATACCATCTAATCAACAATTTACAATTAAATATTTGGAATGGAAAAATATATATTGTTATGAGAATCTTAATCATATTGATTTCTCGAAAGCATATAATAATACATTTCTTATTTCAGGAGATAATGGGACTGGTAAATCTGCAATATTTGATATTATAACAATGGGGATATGGTGTGAAACAACCTCTTCAAGAAACGGAAATATATCAACGAATTTGATAAATAATAAATATAAAGCTGGATATATTGAAATTCATCTTGAAATCGCGGAAGATGAATATATTATTAGACGAAATTTTAATAAGACTCAAACTGGTTTTGTGAAAAAAGTTTCAATATTTCTTAATAATAACTTATTGAAAAAAGACAATGCTGCTAATGAAATTATAAAAGAAATATTTGGTAAAATGGATGAATTCCTAACATCATCAATGATAACTCAATATGTTGATAATGATATGTTAAAGATGAATTATAAAGAATGTTTATCGGTCATTGATAAATCATGTAAGATTGATTATATCTATAATCTTTATATATTACTCAAAAACTGTTTGAATAAATATAAAGATCTTCATAAAACACTCAAAAATAGACGAAGTGTTTATGAGAAAATAATTATACAAGATCAGACATATGATACTGAAGAATTATTGAAAACATCAGAAGATCTTATTAATCGAAGAAAAGAATTAGAACAAGAATATGATAATATTGATTTGACAACTCGATATAATAAACAAGAAATTCTTTCATCAAATTTCGAAGATATTTTATCAAAAAATAAAAATCAATTAAATAAAAATCAATATGAAGAACTTATCAATGAAAAAAAACTATTAAATGATAAATTGTCTCAATATTCCTATGAAGAAATCATAGAAAAATCATTACAATTCAAACCAAATATGGAATTAAAAAATATTGAAAAACCTTGTGATAAAAAGCTTATAGAAGATGAAGAACAGTTTTTAAAGAACTACAAAAGAGACATTCATTTTTCTACAAAAGAATTCGAAGAAATAAGAAAGAAGAAGGAAAAAATAGATTCTTCAATACAAGAAATACTAAAAATCAAACCAATTGTGATGACAAAACCTCAATATACTGATAAATATATAAAAGAATTTGTAGCTCAATATTATCAATATGATGTAACAGAAATTGAAGAATTAAAGAAATATTATGATGAATATAATAAACCTAGTAATATAGAAACTGAAATATCGTTGTCCACATATACTGAATATCTTCAACAACATAAGAAAATTCAACAAGAAATATTTGATTTGAATAAAAACAAGAAAATTGAAGAAGATAATTTGAAGACAAAATATGAAATATTAAATGAACTTTTGAAATCACATTTCAATAAACCAGATATTCCTTGTAAGTACAAAACAAGTAAAGGTATATCAAAATACATCTCAAATATAAATGAAGAAGAATTATTCATACATCATCGTGATTTGATCGAACAATTCCAATCTATCAAAAAACAATATGATGAACTAATTATAAACAAATTAGAGATTAAAAAACTTGAAAATGAGCTAATTTCTTATGAAATAGATGATGAATATCAATATGATCCGTTGTGTCAATATTGTTGTAAAAGATCATGGGTAATTCGTATCAATGAAATAAAAGAGAGAATTACTGTTATGAAAAAAAATATAGATGATAAGTTAATAGATCAGTATAATGTTATATCAAAAGAATATGATAATATAGAAAAGAAGGTCAAAGAATATAAAAATTTGAAAGATTGGTTTAATTATTATCGATTTGATGAGAACTTGAATCAAATACAGAGTGATATTGAAAATAGTAAAAATAAAATACAAGAGATCAAAAGAAATGAGGAAAAAGTGGTAAAAGAATATGAATATATATGTGATATATGTCGACAATTTGAATCACAATCTTCAAATATATACAGAATATGGCATCAATTAGAAGAATATAAAAAATATACCGAATGGAATCAATATTATGAACAAAAAATGTCTGAAAAGGAAAAAATCGATATACTATTTGAAAAACATTATGAATATTTACAATATGAACCTAGATATCTACGACTTGAAGAGTTGAAAAAACAATATCAGAAATGGGAACAAAATGAAATAATATTTTGTCACAAGTATGTAATCATCAAGAGTCAAATTGACGAATATGAAGAAGAACAGAAATGTAAGGAATGTATAATGATCAAATCTGCATATGATAGAAAACAACATTTGAATGATGAGATAAAAAAATTAAATGAAGAGAATGAAAAATGTCAAAAAGAAATAATGAAATATGAAACATTAAATGAAACTAATAAACAAAATACAACAGAATATCAAATATATAATGAATGTGTTGAAAAAATAGAAAATATAGTGGAAATTATAGACATTATAATAAGTAAATTTAAATTATATAGAATAGACTTATATGATAATTATATATTAAAAAAGTTGATGAATAATGTAAATGACTATATTAAAAAAACAATTCATAAAGAATGTAAATCCTTTGAACTTGATTATACTATAACAGATGTAAAAGAAAATATTCATATAAATTGGTTGATAAAGAACAATCATGGAGTGAATAGTATCAATAATGCATCGGGATTTCAAAGATTTGTTATATCAATGGCTTTAAGAATGGGTGTATTTCAAAATAAGAGATGTGACCAAATATTCTTCGACGAAGGATTTACAGCTTGTGATAAGAATAATTTATCGAATGTACCATTATTTTTGAAAGGATTATTAAGAAATTTCAAATCAGTAATAATAGTATCCCATATAGATTTGATTCAGGATAATGTAGATATTATATCAAAAATTAAATATGATACTGAAACAGGATCAAATATATGTTGTTGATGTTATATAAGAAATTACGAAATTTAGAATATATATCTTAAATATGCATAAATCTCTGAATGATTTACAAATATTTAATAAAAGAAAAAAAACAAATCAAAATTTACAATCATTACAATCATTACAATCATTACAATCATTACAATCAGTTCAATCATTACAATCAATTCAATCGTTGAGATCACTTAGATCATATATGAAATCAAAAGAAGATAAAAAGAGATATCTTTTAAAGTTTTTTAGAAAATCAGATTTAAGAAATGAACAATCAACTAAATATAAATTTGATCTTTTTGTATTACCCAAAAATTATTATTTGTGGAAAGGAATTAGTAAAAGTAAATCATATGATCATTCTATGACACTTGATAGTTTCTATGCTAATAAAGAAGTTGCGTCATTATATGGAACAAAAAAATCACAACCAGGTACTGATTTGCAATTCAAAATAATCAATGAAATCAAATTATTTGATTTAGGAAATATCGCTAATATTCGAAAGATTTTCAAAATATTGAACAAAATAACATATGACAATCTACAAGATAAATCAAATAAATTTTACACCTATCTTAGAACCAATTTTGAAGCCAATTTTAATACAAAAAAATATAACGAAAATGAATATGTGAGCAAATGTATTGAAATGTATAAAGGTCTACTTGTAGACACAACAGTAAATTTATCATTCGATGATAATAAAAGAATCAAAACTCCCACTAGATGTGAAAGAAAATCATGTGTTTTTTTTGATGAGAACTTAGCAACATTTTTAAAATCATTTGATGATAAATTTGATGGTTGGATACATTTTGAAACAGATTTTTTTCACGATGAAATATTGTTATTTGACACTAGTAAGCATCTCAAATTTATTGATTATCATCTTATTTAACTTTCATTCTTGTAATTTTGTTTTTCGTCATTTGACATTTTACTCCAAATTTCAGCAGCCATAGACAATAATTTATTATGTTGTATATCGTCATTAGATTCCTTCAACTCTTTTATTTTGATTTTTATGAAACGGTTGTAAGCAGTTGGTTCTCTTTTTTTCTTCGGTAACCCATTTTTATCAAGTTTCGGTTTGTTGACAGGTCTTCCCCTTTTCTTTGGTTTATCATCATCATCTTCATCGTCTTCTTCTTGTTCATTAATATTATTGTATTTAAGATATGAATTTTCTAACATTTGTAGCATTTCTTCGAGACTATATTTTTGTTTTGAATTCAAATACATTTCAAAATCGTTCAAAATGTTTGAAGTTATCATTTTACTGAGATACAAATATAAGTTAAAATATTCAATCATTTTTTGTAAGATATATGATAAAAAAATAAAAATGTATATGAAAAGAATAGATATGGACAGTTTGGCACTAGCTAAATATAATATATATACATCAAGAATAAGAAATGTATACAATGGATCAAATTTAGGAATGGCTCTAATAGGTTTATCTCAATCCAATTTAATCGATGAAAGAAACAGTAGAAGAAATATATTATTTGTCGGTACGAGTTTATTGATAATTGCAATATTATATGGAATCGATAATGTTTTAGATTATGAGGAATTTGTTTATAAACACGGTATAAACGATGGTGTGAAGTTTTTAAATAATAACTCAATTTATAATGATATATCTATAATAAAAATGTTATTGGCACTTTTAATAATTGTAGTAACATCAATATTTATAAATATTTTTTATTAAAAACCTTGAATATAAATAGAACATAACTAAAAAACATGAATCCTCCTCCTCCTACTGATGATATGGATGTGGACCCTAATAGAAATCAAACCCATGGTACCATCGTCACATCTAGAGGTAGAGTATCAAGACCAGTACAAATACATAACGAAGCAGTGCAACAACCAAAAAATCGAAATCAATGTAACAGACAAGAAAGCATTGAATCTCCGTACGATTCAGTAAAAAAACAAATGAATGTATTAAGAACTAAGATACGAAAAAATGAACTACAAAATATTAAACAATCTATTCCTGAATTAAAACAATCGTTGAATAATATGATAACAGTACTTGACGAATTTGAGAAGACATTGGATAAAAAAATAAAAACGGGGAATCAAGAAGTTATCGATGATGATTTCTGTAGACTTTTCGGTGATTTATTTAAAGGTCAATCACCGAAAAGTCAATCACTGAAAGGTCAATCGCCGAAAAGTCAACAACTGCCCGAAGGTCAATCGCCGAAAAGTCAATCACGGAAAGATCAATTATTGACAAATACGACAGATGCAAAAAAAAGAAAACTTAGCCAAAATGGTGGAAGAAAAAAATAAATAGAAAACACTTAAAGAAAAAATCTTTTTTATAATAAACAGACATGATGTCACGATACATTGCAATATTGTTTATTTTATTACAAAATGCACATGCTTTTTTACCAACAATGTCGATAGAACCTTTTAATCAATGGCATTGTATAGATTTTATGAAAAATATTGATAAAACAAAACCGTATTCATATAATATCGGTGATTTACCACTTGTATCTTGGTTTGATAAAAATCAAGTTTATACTACGATGAATATATGCGAACACATGGGATCAAAACTAGATGAAGGTAAGGTAGAAAATGGTTGTTTATATTGTCCATATCACGGAATTGAATATAATAAAAGTTCTACACTGGGTGAGTCACTAATATATCAAGATAAACTATGGTGGAGCTATGATCCAATTAAAAAGTTACCCCCACCAATACCATTTTATAATAATAAAAATTATGAGACATCTACAATAACAGTTGATATTGATGCAAATATCAAAGATTGTATAAAAAATACTATGGATATTAATCATCCTGCACTTATACATAACAATCTATTAGGGTTTGGGAGCAATATACCTCCACAAAATGTTAAGAAATACAAATATAAAGATCATGATAAACTCGGTATGTCGTTTAATTATAAATCTTTTAATGGATTGACTTATTTAAAAAAAGGTTTAAAAAAATCTATAAATTTTCATATGTATGAATATCCGTTAACATCTTGGTCAAGGGTATCTTTACCAGGTGATGAAAATCTTTATGTAAATGTAAATCTTTTACCATTATCAAATGATAAAACGAAATGGATTGTAACTTTAAAACACAATTTTTGGAAATCTGAAATAGAAAAAGAATTTTTAAAATTTACAGCAAAATGCATTATTTATCAAGATAAATTACAAATGAAAAGACAATCTCAAGAATCAATATTAAAAAATTTAGTTTGTGATAGAAAAACCCTTCCAAATGAAAATCATATGAAAGATATTAAAGATATGGTCGATCGATATAAATATCCTTCAACTGGAAGAGTAATATCACTATATAATTATGCCTTATCTAAAATATAATTTATTTTTTTAATAATATCTTGTTTTGAAATTGATCGAGGACCTGATGTAAATGTTTTAGTTTCGAAAACCATATTATTTAGTTTTTGATATAATGAATTATCAAATTTGTCAAATCTTATAAAATAATGTGTTTGTTTAGATTTTTGAGAAGTATTTTTAGAAATTTCACCAGATTTGTGTCCAACTCGCTTGATAGAAATATGAGGTTTACCAGATTGATTTACAAAAACATACCCTTTTGGAAATAATTTTATTGGCAAAGGTCTATTGAAATCTTTTTTTTGCCATATTTGAAAAACACAGTTTACATTAAATACCTCATTATCACAAATAAAAGAATTTTGAGGCAAATCAAATTCGCTAACAAGATGAAAGTTTGGTGGGAAAAATCTTTTCATACTATTTTTTTTAAAGCTTCTTGGCAATATAAATGCAATAGTTGATGCAAAAGTTGATTTTTTGATAAATTTAATAGCCAATGAAGAATTATTACCAAAAGGCGGGTTGCCAATAACATGAACATTCTGTTGATTAAATTTTGTTGTATCAATAGTCAAAAAATTTTGTTTTTTTATTGATCTATGTTCTGGTTCAATATCATAAAAAAAACATTTGGAAAAAATGTTTTTTAAAGGTTGAATAAATGATCCATTTCCAGCACTTGGTTCAATACAAACATCATTATGTCCTATTGTTATATTTTGTTTGAAAATATCACAACATAGTTCTGCAACCAATGGAGATGTATAAAACTTATCAAGTTGCATAGAATATTTGAATATCTATCAATACAATATAAAAAATATTATTTATTTTTTTATTACTTAAATGCGATTGTATAATTTTTTTTAATCATCGAAAACAATGTTCATAGTGGTATTAATGATAAACATCGAATGTTCGAATGAAAGATCGTGGGCGTCAATGAGATCGATGAAAATGGGAGACATTCTTGTATATAATGTGATGTTATATTATGATGCTAAATCATTTTTTCAAACATTTTGCATAAATTTATTCAAATTCGATTGGAATCCATTCACTCGGACATAAATCTTTGGTATTATGTTTTTGAAGAGCAGGCCCAAACCATTTTTTGAGAGGTGTACAAACAATTTTATCTTTATTTTCACATAGATATGCTCCCCACCATGAAAAAGTACTATTTGCTATTATATGATGTTGACAAAGACTCATAAGTAATAATTGTTCCCAATCTGTAATATCATCTGAAACCTTGATAAAGTTATAAGATAGATTCATTTCAGAAATCATTTTTGACACAGATTTATTATCAACTTCTTGACAAAAATATAAGATATTATATTCATTTAAATTTATATATTTTTCTAAATATTGTATTGCATTCATATAATATTGTTTTGAAAGGATTGGATGATTATATTGTAGATACAAATAGTCTCCTTGACGAAAATGTATTGAAATACATGGTTTCGTAAAAAAACTCTTAAATCTTGTATTTATTTCTTTTTTTAAGGCATTTATGTTCAACATTGACATAATTTCATCATATTCTTTGATAAAATATTTTTCAGATTGGAAAAACCCTTTGATATTCAAATTTTTATCAAAGTTTGTTGGAATAGGAACATAATGAAAATCTTGTTCTTGATAAGAATCAAAGTTTGTAATGATATGTGGTGTCGTTTTATGCTTAATTCCTTTTAAAAGATTATTAAAATATACAGGATTGCCATTATTAATTGTTCTATAATCCTCCGTATAAAAGGAAAAATCGATATTATTTCTTATAGCATATGCAATTGTTGTAAAAATCATAAAAAGTTGATTACATAATCCTGCAAACAACTGCACTTGGATAGTTCTTTTCTTTTGTTTTTTCAATAAAAGATGATTATAATCATATTTTTGATGAATTTTTTTTATAATTTCATTTACCATTACATGAAATTTTTTATAGTCACTTTGTATTTGACTTGAAAAATTAGTATTGGAAACAAAAAAAGGATATGTTAAAATAAAGGAATTAACATTTCTATACAAAATATTATCAATAGTATTCAAATTAGATGTCGAAAAATCATAATCATATATAGATTGCATATATTTGTTGAGGATTTTTCCTGCACCCTCATGACTTATATAATATAAACTAGATCCAGGGTATTGATTATTCTCTTTTTTTATAAAAAGATTTCCATTCGCAAATTCTTCATTAAAAAGCTTTAAAACAAGATGGTGTCCATTTATAAACATTTGAAGAATATCGATTTTTTCATTATTCTTTTCGTAATTAGATATATATTGTACCAGTCTTTCTAAATCAATTTCTGGTATAAACATATAATCTTCTGAAACGAAGAAATATTCAAGATTTTCATCATAACCTTTTTTGATAGCTTTAAGATGTGATAATGTACAACATAATTCTAAATCTGATTCATGAGATTCATTGTGTTTTTTGATAGAAAAATGCTTCAATTGGTTTAATGCGATTGTAGAAACTCTTTCGTTGTAGAAAGGTAAGTTTGAAAATTGTTCTATCATGAAATTTTGTCTAGCAATAGAATCATTTGAATTTATCCAAAAGAATTTCATTAATTAATAAATAATTGAAAAATTCTTATATGTTTTGTGAACTCTCAAAGAGTACATTCCTTATCTTTTTTGAAAAATTTACAAAAGTTTTACACCTTTGAACATTTAAAACGCCTACTTTCTAATATTTAGGGAATTAACTTAAATTAACAATTTAAGTTAATTTAAAAAATTGATTTAAAAATAGAATATATATTAACAATATATAACGAAAATGGTTAAATATTCATGCGAACGATGTGGAAAGGAATTTTCTCAAAAATCTCACAATGATTCTCATAATAGACGCAAAACACCTTGTGAAAACAATGTTGATAAAATTAAGGCTCTTGTAGATAATGCAGTTGAAGAAAAAATAAAAGAATTAAATAATAAAAAATTGATTGTTGAAAATGAAGAAGTAAATGTTAATACAGACACTATGGAGTCGCAGGAAAACCAAAGAAAAGAACTTAAATATATTGATCTATTTTGTGGTTTAGGTGCTTTTCATACAGCATTTAATAGAAATAATGTTCTTCAAAATGAAATTAAATATACTTGTGTTTTAGCAAGTGATATCAATAAAGGTATTAGAAATATATATGAAGAAAATTATGGAATAAAACCAGAAGGTGATATTAATAAAATTAATATTGATACAATGCCTGATTTTGATATATTATGTGCAGGGTTTCCATGCCAACCATTTAGTATTGCTGGTAATCAAAAAGGATTCCAAGATAAAACGCGTGGTAATCTATTTTATAAAATATTGGAAATAATTGATAAAAAACAACCTGAAACATTAATGCTTGAAAATGTTAAAAATCTTCATACAATTCATAAAGGTGAAACATTTAAAATTATTAAAAATGAATTAGAAAATAGAGGTTATAATGTTAGTTATAAAGTTATCGATTCACGATTTTATAACTCACCTCAATCAAGACATCGTATATATATAATATGTAATAAAAATAAAAACTATATATTCAGAGAAATAAACAGACCAATTGTTCCCGTATCAACTATAATAGATTATACTATTTCAGAATATTTTGATTTTACATCAAAGTATAAATTAGAAAAATGCTCTGGGAAAAGTATGATGAAATATAAACTAATCAATATGAAAAGTGGAAAAGGAGGAAGACAAGGTGAGCGTGTATACGATATAACAAAATGTGGACCAACTATTTGTGCTTCTTCTGGAGGACCTGGTGCAAAAACAGGATTATATTATTTTGATGGTAAGATTAGAACATTAAGTATAAATGAAACATTAAAAATGTTTGGATTTGATGACTCATATAGGTATGAGTCTTTGTCAAATAAAAAAGATATGTTATTTTACTTGGGAAATAGTATAGTTGTAAATGTTATTGAAGAACTGATCAAAGATTTATAACTTATATTCTAACATAGGCACTTTATCAATAAGATTACTTAATATAAGCTTAATTTGTAATTGATTACTGGATTTTTTTCCAGTATCACCACCTTTTCTTTGTAAAGATATTGTACTATTATCGCCAAGTAAAATAGCTGTTTTTCTTGGCGATATTTTAAAATTTAATTTTTCTAGATACTTTATAACATCTTCAATTTTAAATACTACTATTTTATTCCTTTTAGTATTCTCATATTCAACACCAAACAAATATTCAGGTTGTATTTCTAAACTTAAACCATAAAAAGCATATTCTAATATTTGTCTTTTAAATTTGTTTAACAAATCCAAAAAATTATCTAATATTTTTTGTGAATAGTTAGAAGTACATAATTTTTTTATATGTTTTGATTTATCTACATGTGTCCCATTTGGTAAAAGTGGATATTCAAATAAATCTTTTAGTATTTGTGAAACTTCATTTAATTCAGGTATATTGTTAATGAGACACGAAATCCAATGTCTATCTAATTGTTGAAATTGACCTTTTTTATATTTTTTTACTTGCCCTTTCAAAATCTTATTATCAGATTGTATATCACATTTATGGTTTCCTGTAATTCTATTACATTCATTATAATTATCACCTAACATATGTGTAAATGCCTCTTTTATTAATTTATTATTTAGATCTTTACAAACCAACTCTTCTTCTTTATAACCATTTTTTGCTGTTTGACTATTAGTATAAGATAATAACTTAACTTTATTATCTAATTCATTATTTTTTTCTTTTAAACTAATTTCAGCATTATTTCTTTGTTTCAATTCATCTTGATAAAGTTTATTATAGTTTATTTTAATAATTTTTTTTGGTTTAGTTGGTTGTTCTACAACTTCTGTTTGACATGTTGTTTCTTCAGAAGACATATACAAATAATTTAATTTAAATCATTTTTTTTATTTAAAATATATTATAATGCCTGCACATAAAAGTAGTGATTATAAATTGTCAGCAGTTAAATACTATTTATCCCATTCTAAAAATCAAGTGCAAAGTTGTAAAATATTTGGATTAGGTCGGCGTTTTAAATGTTCAAAGGTTTATAAAATTCATGAATTTCATAAGATGTACTCAAAAAAGAGTACATTTCATAAATATTTATTGATTTTATTAAATGATTTTATTTTTTGAATTATTTATTAAGAAATGTACTCAAAAATAACTTGTCACATTTTTAAAGAAACAGATGCTTGAAAAAGAGTTTCACGATGCTGAGATCTATCATGATGATGTGAATATGATCGAACTGTTGTATTCGGATTTGACAGAAGGAAGTAAGTTCGGACGATACCCGTCTCATATTGTACATCATTCGTTTTGAACTTTGGACAGATGAGTATAGTGACTTTGATTCTGGTTAGAAAGACTTTGATGGAAAATGTTTCACCAAATGTCGTTTTTGTGGTAAATATACGAAAAATAAATAATAACAAAATTTGATAAAAAATGATATTCATTTCATATACTGAAACATGATATGAATTCAACTACTACATCAAACCAAATAAATATGACAAATACCTCTTCTGATGTTTATAAATATGATATCAAAGAAGAACAAGACCCCAAAATTCGATATATGATGGCATATTATGGATATTAAAAAAACATATTAAAGAATCATATGATTAAATAAATAGTCACTAAAAAATGTTTTATCAAAATCTAAAAAGATATTTGCAATTTTGTGGATATAATATCTTTTTTTTACTATTAGGTTTACTAAATGGATGTCTAGCATCTTATTTTGGTGTTTATGTAAATGATAATTTAAGTCAAATAATGACAGGAGATTTTTCCAATGAAAGATTGTTTTTATTGTTTAAATCAAGTTTTTTCACAATAATAACAACATCCTTAAGAGGATCTTTCTTCACATATTCGGGAAAAACAATGAATCATAAAATGAGATGTGTAGTTTATAATAAAATTTTAAATCAATCTTCAAAATATTACGAAGAAAAAACGATAAATGATTTGATAGAGACTGCCACATCTGATATAGAAATGGTTTCAAATATTATTGCATTAAATGTTAATGTTTTAAGTCGATCACTGATTAATGTCATTATGGTTTATATATTATTATTTCAAATATCAAGTAAACTTACCATAATTACTACAATAATGATATGTTTTGATTTTATTATATCACATTTCTATAACAAAATTCATGAAAAAACAATGAAAGGATTTGATGAGGCAAATAGAAAATTAAGTGCATACACAAGAGAAACTTTATCACATGTTTCAATTATTAAAACATATGCAACAGAACAAGAATCAATCAAGAAATTTTGTCAATACAGTCATGATATTGCTCAATATTTCTTAAAAGAATGTGTTATATATGCATTTCATCTTTTTATTATATGCAATATGCCAACAATAACAACTATAATGATAATTATTGCTTCAAAATATTTGAAAAAAACGGATGGTTTAGTGGCATTTATTTTACATAATCAAGGAATGTATGGGACTATAAAACAAATAATCGATTTAAAAGATGAATTTCAGAGATGTGAAAAACCATTTGAAAGAATTGTAAGTATAATAGATAGTGAATCTTGTGAAAAAGGTTATTATATACCAATAAATGAATTAAAAGGTCAAATAAAATTTGAAAACATCAAATTTAAATATTCAAAATCCGAAGAAGTTGTTTTAAATAATCTTAATTTCACGATTGAAAGTGGTAATAAAATTGCTATAATTGGCGAATCAGGATGTGGTAAAAGTACAATAGCAAAACTTTTAATAGGAATTTTAACACCAGATTCTGGTACAATTTATATTGATGGTGTTGATATAAGACATTATGATGATGTTTGGTTAAAAAGAAATATAGGATATATAGCACAAGAAAGTATTCTATTTTCTGATACAATTGCAAATAATATATCATATGGTATTGAAAATTGTTCAATAGATGATATACAAGAAGCCGCTAAAATGGCAAATGCACATGAGTTTATAATGAAATTAAAAGATCAATATAATACAATGTTAGATGGTACAGAATTAGGATCCTTATCTGGTGGGCAAAAACAGAGAATATCAATTGCTAGAGCATTGATTAGAAAACCAAAACTTTTAATTTTTGACGAAGCAACATCTGCATTAGATCCATATTGTGAAGAAGTTGTTCAGAAAACAATTCAAGATGTTTTTGGAAATCATAAATCAACAATGATAATAATAGCACATCGAAAATCAGCATTAACTATAGCTGATGAAATTTATACATTGCAAAATTCTGAATTAAGAAAAAATATATCAGATATATAGTAGAAAAGAAAATGTCTAGAAAATTTACCGTTGATAAATCAAGTATTGGAGAATCCGGTGGAAGATATAATTCCGAAACACCATCTGCTGCTGCAAGAAAAGCAGCTTCGAGACTTTTCGCAAAAAAATCTGATCTCAAACCAATCAAATTTACATTAAGAGAAACAACACGCGGTTCATCAAAAACTTTATATGAATATACTGCATCAAAAGAAAAACTCAAAAATCCCAGTACAAGAACTATAAAAGATAAAAATGGGAATGAGAAAAAAATAGAAAATAATTACAAAATTATATTACAGTAAATTACAATTCTCCCCCTCCTCTACTTTTTTATTTTTCTATGATGTTATATAAGCTAGCTGCATTTTGAAGCATTATTTTTCGAATATTGTATGGAATAAGATCTGAAAATTCGTCAATTACTTGATGTAAATATATTGCTTTGTATTTGATAACTGTTTGGAATGTATCTTTTTCTAGAATAATTTTATAACAAGAATCGTTTATTTTATCGCTTGAAAACACAGTAAATAGATAACTCAATATTGTATGAATAAGGTAAATTTGAAATTCACAATTATCAATATACTGGTATAAACTCATAATAAACTCGATTGTTTTATCATTTTTGAAGACATTCAAATTGAAATTGCAAATATCTTGTTCCAAATTATTTTTCAAATCGAATGATCTTCTTGCAACATTAAAGAGGTTATAATTTTCATAAATATCATATAAATTTATATTTGAAGAAAACCATAATATATCATCTCTTTTCAAAATAAGAATTGAAAACTTGTCATATGCAATATCTTTTCTTTTTGGATATTTTGCTTTGTAAATATGACTACAATACTCAATAAGACTATTTGTAATAAGGTTTCTAAATTGAAACTTGAGACGAAACATTGTCAAATTCATAAGAATTTTGAAAAGTTCAAATGTATTGTCTATTGTTTCTCGTTCAATATGAAATAAATCTTGGTTTTGTAACAAATCGTGAAATTCCATAATAAATTTAGGTTGACAATCATAATTTATGTTATCATACATCTTGAAGAAACACTCGTGTGAAAACGAACTGTTATTCAAAACATCGATAAAATCATATGATCTATTTTTCATATATTTTTGAAAGAAATGATCATTTTTGATTATTAATTCCAACATTTGTTCAATATTTTCATCATATTTTTTGGAAACACAAGATAATTTAAATGCATCCTTCATAAAAATATTTGGGACAATAACATTGAAAACAATATCATGTGGAAGATCATTGAAAGTAGTGCTGACAGTAACAGTCATTGCTAAATTAAAGCTTAAAAAAAGTAACATATTTTTGATCATTTTTTTTTAATATTTGACAAAATATATCAAAATTCAAATGCTATCATAGTAATCATTGATGAAATTGTGAATTAATTTTATCTTTTGTTTTGCAATTTCTTTACCAGTATTTGTTTTCAAATGCTGTACAATATATGATGTTCTTGTTTCAAGATTTTCCATAATTTGATTTAAAGAATTATCGTGCATCGTAATACCATATTTAAAATATCTTGATATTCCAATAGCCCCAAGAGATTCTATTCTGTCAGCATCTTGGACACAATGAAGTTTTGGACAAATAACCTTATTTATATTTTTAATTTCTTTTGATAAACTTGTATTACAAGCTATTAAAATCACATTTTCAAGAATATCTCTATCTATTTCCTTATCTTTGAAAAATCGTCTGATGATTTCTTGTTGAGAAATATTATTTATTTTATATTTATCATCGTTGATATCGTGTAATAAAGCTCCTAATTGAACTTGATATATATCATCGGTATTCAGACTTTCCGAAATAGCAATTTTAGTTGCAAGTTTTTTGACTCTCATAACATGATTGAAATCATGTGACCAATCATAATATTTCATAAAGTTTTTTGTAAAATATTCTGTTTGTTTTAATACATTTTGTTGACACAAATTAAACATTAATATGTTTTATGATAATTGAAATAGTTAATATATCATTTTTTCTTTTTTTCAACACTCATATATCTTGTATCAAATGCCCAATGTAACAAAGTTTGACGCATACCTTTCCAAATATTTAAATCATTTTTACCAATTTCATTTATTTTATTTTGTAATTGTCTTCTAAATCTTCCATTTTCACCAACAATATTTATCCATCGTTTGATTTGTCTTTCATCATCATTTGTTCGTCTTCCTTGCCAAAAATGACAATACCATTGTATCCAACCATATGGATCAATTTCTTCATTAATCCAACCTTTATTCATCCAAAAATCATAAGAAGTCCCAACTTTAACACCATATTTATTTATACTTTTATCATATTTGTCATTTGCATATTTATTAAAATCAACTTTCTTCAAAAAATCATGTTTTTCATATTCTTTAGAATATTTCTTTTTTGTTTTTGGAGATGTTATTGGACGAAAGTAACTTCCTCCCATTATACCAATTTCAAACATTTGTTCAGGAGATAAATTTGGTTTGAATTCAGGATGATCTTTAAATTGAATATGTTTCATAATATAAGCAAATAAAAAAGAGTACATTTCACATAAAAAACTCAAAAAATAAAAATGTTTCAAAACAATTATAAAAAATCATGTAAATGTACTCTTTTTTGTAAAACATAAAAATGAAAAATTATCCATGTTTTTTATGTTTGATTTATAAGAATGATCTTTTATGACTTCCAATGTTTATACTGTATGTAATCATTTTTGTCTGTTCGATAAGACATATATCCATTGCTATTGTAATCTTGACGCAACTTCATTCGAATTTGATCATTGCTATATCTGTTAGATCCATCGTAATTTTTGTATAATGAAAGCCTTTTTTTAGCACTCTCTAGATTGTTATTGACATAAGATTCCTGATCTTGCATTTTTTGCGAAGAGAGACCACCTCCCATTTTGCTATATATTAAATAATATAATCATATAGTCATTTTTTTAAAAAAAAGGAAAAAAAAGAATTATATAAACAGAATTTGTTTCATATATATTAATATGATATATTTAAGTTTTGATATTGGTGTTAAAAATTTAGCTTTTTGTATTCTAAAACAAACAAATGATATTATTCAAATATTAGACTGGGGTATCATAGTTTTAGCTGAAAGCAAGAAACAAATTAAAGGTGTTGATAATATATCAAGTGTTTTATTTAATGAACTAGATAATATTGTGGGAAAACTAGAATCAATATCTATCACATCAATTGATTATGTAATGATTGAGAATCAACCATCAAATTTAAACGGTATTATGAAAACTATACAATATCTGATATATTCATATTTTAAATTACTACATCATTGGGATCAAAAAGTAAATGAAGTAATATTGATAAATCCATCTCTTAAATTACAATATCACGACTTTAAACCTTCTTCAAGTCTTGTAGTTGGTAAATTATCAAAACAAGAAAAATACAAATATAATAAACAAGATTCAATTGAAATTTGTCAAAATTATATTCAAAATGATGATAAATTGGTAAATTTTTTCAAATCAAATAAAAAAAAAGATGATTTAGCAGATACTTGTTTACAAGTTATAGCTTATATTTTAAAGAATAACCAAACAATTTCAAAAATTCAAGCAAATGATATTACCTTTTTCTAATCATTATCATTTCATACATTATTTTTTTATCTTCGTCAGACAACCATTGAATGAGATTTAATTTGAACATCATATGAATTCGTTCGTCAATTGTTAATATACTGATAATTAAATTTATATTTCTTTGAAAATTATTTGATGTTTTCAAAAAGTGTTTATATTTCTGATGATTTCCATATACTCTTGATAGATATTGATCACATATATCTGTATCAGAATATAATTGTATATATAATTCCAAATTATTGATCATCCAATTAATGACTTCTTCATTTCCTTCATTGTGATATGCCATTTGATGAGCATTTGTATAAATTTTTTTGAAAAGGTATACATTTTTAATATCATCTAAAAGTATTTGAGGTTTTTCATATCTGACAAGAGAATATATATGATCTTTTAATTCAATTGGTAATTTCTCTATTATATTCATTCTGAAAAAAATCAGAAGCTCCTTTGAAACCAGTCAAAATGAGTTTATCATAATCTTCCTTTGTTATATCAATTTTTATTTTTTCGTTTGTTATTTTAAATTTTAAGACATTTTCATAAGGAATATTATCAAAATATATAACATTGCTGTTATCAAAAAATAATTTTTTATTAAAATGATTAATATAAAGTGTTTTCAGAACTTGAGAAATATAAAAGAAAAAACTAGATGAATCATTCAGATCTGTTATTTCAAAATCATCTTTTTTAGAATCCAATACAATTTGAAGTTTTTGTTCAGTTGGAATATCTTTAAAAATATTCATTAAAGAAAGTGAAGATGATACACAACCATCTTGAAATAATTCTCCATCAATTTGAATTGGTTCAAACAAAAATGGTATACTCATTGATGCTTTTACAGATTCAATAATAAATGCATCTGGAGTATCTTCGAGACAAAATATTTTCATACAAGCAGTGTTTATATTAGTTGTGGAAACATATAGATTAACACCAGTTCTTTTAACAAAATCGATAAAACTCATATCGTCGCAATTAAACTTTTGTTTCATATATAAATGAATTTCTTCAAATAAGAAATCTAAAGTCATTATTCCATTTTTCATAAAAAGTTTATTAAATGTTTTATGATTAATAGTACATAATTTGTCTTTTTCAATATTTTCAATAATATTATGTAACATTGTTTGGATCTTTTCGATAGGTATTTTTAATGCAAAAATTAAAGCAAAATAAGCTCCAATTGATGTTCCTGCAATGAATTTTATATTATCAATCATATTTTCAATATATAAATATTGTAATACACCTGTGTATATAATCCCTTTTAATCCTCCATCTGAGAGAATAAGATGTGTTATATTTTTCTTCATTTTATAAAATATCAAAAAAGGTGTTTAAACCTTTTTTGATATATTCTATTTTCAATCTTCAAACATGTCATTTAAGAACGAGTTAAAGACATTTATATGATATATATGATTATCTATTTCAATTTCAATAAAATCACTAATCATAATATTTTCTTCTTCCATAATTAAGTTAAAAAATAAAACATATATAATAATCAATTTTTTAGAAAAACGACTGATTTCATAACATTTTATATATATTTTTGATAATTTTTAGAAAAAATGATTTAATTATGATAAAAATCTTATCAAATGAAGATATTTGCATACGAAGATACCAAATTCATTGAGGTAAAAGAAGTATTTACTTCGAATAATTCTGACTATACAACATTTCATCATAATAACAAAATATTCAAAATAGATATGTCAAGTGAAAATAGAAAAAGGAAAAGGGAAGAAGACATTTTGGAGGAATTAGAGGAAAGTAATATTACATTATTGGAAGAGAATAATTACATCAAAGAAAGAATGGCAAGATTGGAAGCAATTGCAAATATGCTTGTGAAAAAAATAGCCAAATCAAATCTTCCAGAATCTGTAGAAATTCGTAAAATCATTGAAAAAAAGAAAATTTAAATGATAAAAAAGAAAATGAAATAAGATCTTTTATGAAGTTAAATTTAAAAGCTCTTTTTTCTTTTCGGAAGATATATCTGAATCTAAATAATACCAAGATTTAACAGAAGGATCCCATTTTGCACCAAGAGATTTAGCTTTATTTTTTTGAGCAAAACTTATCTTAATATATTTCTTTGTACCTTCAATTGTTTTATTTTCAATTAGATGCTGTTTTAGTTCGTGAAGTTTTTGTAAATTTTCATTACTGATTGTGCTATCAACAAACCAATATTTTTCTTTTACATTCCATTTTGCACCCAATTCCTTGGCATAATTTTTATTATTATATGATATCCAATCTAATTTAATAACATTTTTTGATTCAGTTTGTCGTTGATCATTATTTTGATTTACTTTACCAATTGATAAACAAGCTAATCTATCTGCTTGAGCATTTCCTAAAGAATGTATATCTTCTTTACCAGTATGGGCTTCTATATGATGTAACTTAACTGATTTACTATTTTGAAATAAATTGAAAGCCTTTTGTATGAGTTCAACATTAGGAGGTATTTGATTTTTTTCAGTTTTCCAATTATTTCTTTTCAATTTACTTCCATAAGATGTTACACATTTAACAACATATTCAGAATCTGTATATAAATGAATTGTTGTATTTTTTTTAATTTCTGAATCTAATATTTCAAGACTTCTAATAAAAGCAGTTAGTTCTCCTGTATTATTACTTTGTTTACCTTGAACTCTTTTTGATTCGTTTCGAGGATCATTATCTGAAAAATATACACCATAACCAGCTAAAGCATTTGGTTTTCCATTATTTGAACAAGCACCATCAATATAAACATTAATGCTTTTCATCACTCTGATAAAGATAAAGAAATAATTTGATCAATTTTTTTTAATTAACAATTAAGAGAACTTTCGAGAAGAATATGAGGATGATAATGACTTGATTTTGATGAATTTAATTTAATATTAATAAATTCGCCATTAAATTTGAAAATAAGACTAAGAATAATATTTTTAATCACATTACAATCTTTAATATTTTTTTTCGATTCTAAACAATAGTTGAAAATATCTTTATCACTCATATCAATAACAAATAAAATGTCTCTTACATCTGAATGTGTAAAATCCTTCAAATCAGTTAATTTTGAAACAATATTTATTTCCTGATTTTTACATTGAAGATATGTAATTATGTTATTTCTATTCTTAATATAATCTAAAATATACTTATCAAATATTCTTATATTATCATCATCATCAATTCCAGTATCACCACCATCGAAATTATCGTCATTGAAAAATGACTGATATAATTCTGAATTAAATTTTTCTGTATTTGTGTATTTGAAAAAAGTATTTTTACATTGTTTGATATATAATAAAGTATTTAAACGCAAAAGTTTTATCTCTTCGGAAGTTAATGAAATTTCTTCCTTTTCAAATAATTCAGTTTTTGGATAATCAGTAGAATCGGATTTATGTATTAAGTTATGAGCATAGATCTTTAAATTCAAATATAAAGAATTACAATATTTAAACATTTTTATTTTATTCAAAGATTTAAAAATATTTAAAGATATATAAGTATTATAAAGTAATTATTATAAATTAATTTTTTTTGTTTAAAAATAAATCGATTATGTCATTGTGTCCGAGTGGTTAAGGAGGAAAGCTCAAGACTTTCTGGACAAAGTCCGCGCGGGTTCGAATCCCGTCGATGACATAGTTGTAATATATTTTTTATATTATTTATATTAAATGGGATTGAATAGTGACAGTAATGATAATTCTTGTTCTTCAAAAGATTATAGGAGTAATTATAATACTGATATAGATATCGATTTAGCCTGTAAGAATAAACTTATTAATATATCAAGTGAGAATGATATTCTTTTTGATTTAAAAAATGCAATATTTGTCAATCATGGGAATGAAATATATAATGAAATAATAAATATTTACGAAAATGCTGTAAAAAAAACAAATTTTGAACATTTTGATGAAGGTTTGTGGAATAATGTAGTAGATTTATATTCACAATTGCAAAACGATGAAGTAAACTGTTTTTGTTTTAGTGTTTTTTTCAAACCAGTTGTCAATAATATACAGATAAGAGAAATGTACAATAATTTATTTGATTTAAAAATTAATTGTAAAAAAATAAAAATACTTTCAACTATATATAATAGATATTTAACAAATGGATTAATTATCCCTTGTGACATCTACCCGTAGATTTGTTACAAACTTTCCCAAAAGCTTCACAATGTCTTTTACATTGTTTAAATCCAGTTTGCTCTTTTGGTGGTGCTTTACATCTTCCAGTTTTTTTATTACAAACTTTACCAATAGCTTTACAATCTTTCTTACATTCTTTACCAGGTGATTCGGGTTTTTCAGGAGATTGGGGTTTTTTAGGAGATGCCAATAACATTTTTTGAAAGTTTACTTGTTGTTTGTAAAGATCCTTTCGTTTCATCATTGCTTCATAATTTTTTAATTGCATGTATTTGCCATTATATTTAACATATTCGACCATTTTATTGTCAACGGGTTTTTGCCATATTATTCTTTCAACATTTCCAAGTTTTTGTTTTCTCACAAATTGATAAACTTTGGCATCTCTCTTTTTTTTATTTGCTTCATATTGAGCAACATTTCTCAATAAATCCATATAAACGCGTTCTAATATATAAAAGATATTTTTTTAATTTTCAACAAATTAAAATTACTCATTGTCTTCTGAATCAAGAATTTCCTCTTCCAAAATGTCTGCATATCACACAAAATATCAGATATTGTATTGACAATTTATGATGTTGGCACAATAATTTTACCTTCATTTGTTATGTCGAACTTTTCAGCAATTTTGTCCAGAGTTTTGTTGATCCTCGCCATATGCTTTGCAAGCTTAGTCACAATTGTTAGAATATTATCATAATTGATCGCAACGCGAGAAGGAATTACAGCTCTTGTTTTCATCACTGTTTGTTGCTTTATCTGATTCCCTCCCTGTCTTCCACAATATTTCTTGACCTGATTGGGAGACTCCTTGTCTTTCACATGTCTCTTCCTTTTTGACAACAATGTGTTTTTCATCGTCATGGCAGCTTTTCCATCCGAATCAATGTCGTTACCAAGATGTATATCACGAAACTGTTGATCACCTGATTTTTCTTTATCCTGAACACAGCGTTTGTCGACACTTCCTCCTCTTCCTTTCCTTTCATTCTTTGGAACTTCCCTTGTTTTTTTCTTACATTCTACACTTTCAAGATTGGTGTTACACATTGTAATAGCGACAACTGTATCAACTTCACTGCTGTTTGTCTTCACGTCCTTGTCTACTTTAGTTATCTGCTTGATTGAGTTACCAAAAGCCATTTTGTTAGACACGCGTGTGACCCTTCGCGAAATTAAGAAACCATGTTGAAATTAAGAAACCATGTTGAAATTAAGAAACCAAAAGTAAATTTTGATATAATTCATTGAATAGTTCATTTTTTTCAAGTTCATTATCTGGCCAATCACTAGGTATCTTATATTTCAACAAATCGAACAATATTTTTAGAACACTATATCCATTATTTTGAAAAATTGCGAAAGGAGGCATATATGTGTGAAGCAATTTTCTTTCAGTAAAAAGATTATCTAATATATAAGCCATTCCAGTTGAAGTTCTATCAATTGAATTTTCATCACCTATATCAGATGGAAAACAACATATATTATAAATTGGTATATCAAGATTACCAAATGAACGATATAAAAAAGCTATATAAAAATTATCATATAGAGTAAAACTTATAGCAAGATTATTATCATATTGTTTAAAAACTTTTTTTGGTATTTTTATATTTGGTTTGTTTAATGCAAATGGTAAAGATTCGATTATAGCATTTATGTTATCTTTTGTCAATGGCATTCTTGTATACGGATTAATAGGATCCTTTCCTTCGTTATAATAATCAACTATGTAATTATATAATTCTATTGGATTTCCACAATCGGTTCTCATTTTGGTAACAGTTTTCCCATCCTCTTCTATTTCATATTTTGTCTGTATTTTAACAACTAATTGGAGTTTGCTGAGAGGATAATCTTGTAAAGGTGTCGAATCTATACTAAATACAGATGGTAATGATCCATCTTCTTCTAATTTACATTTATCAGGTGTATTTCCTATAAATTCTTCTATTAATTCTTGCTTTGTCATATTGTTATGTGGAGGAATCAGTGTAACCTTACCATATTTTATTGGAGAAATTTGTTTATTTTTTGTTTTTTTGTTTTTTTCATCGTAAACTGATTTGGACTGATAATATTCCTTCATTTTTAATTCATGTTCAATTTTTTTACTTTCATATTCATTATATTGTTTCATTGAATATTCCCATCTCTGTTTTTTTTCATTGAAAATGTCTTGAATCTCGGATAATTCTGTTTTATTTGGAGAATTTGTAGAACCCATATATTTTTCTGTTATCATTTCAATTGTTGGATACATTTGAGGTTTTTCTCGAACAATAAGTATTGGTTCAATAGGTGCATTTAATTCATAATCTTTATTTGTCAAATATTCATTATTTATTTCAATATTATGTATATTATATTTGGCAATATCTATTAAATCTGTCGATGTATTTAAAATAAAACTTGAAAAATCGAATGATGAATTAATTGCAAAATCTATATTAACTTGTAAATTCTTTGAAATATCAATAATTGTATTATTGATAATATTTATGATTCTTTTAAGATTTTTCCCAGAAATAGTTAAATTGGCATTGAAACGATAAAGATCATCTAATGTTTGTAATTTACTTTGAATTTGATATAAAATATTAACATTCGGATTATTTTTCCATATAGCAATTGATCTTATCTGATTCATATTGAATCTTGCAAAATCAAACAAAAATTCTTGAATAATATTATTCAAATATATTTCAACATTTTTTCTGTTATTTTCTTTTTTTTTCACGAATAAATTTGGATTTTTAATAATTATCATATAGATGTCGACATATTTCAAATAATCATGTAAATTCTTTCTTATTGAAAACAAATGTATTCGGTTTCTTTTTAAAGTTTCAAGATAAGAATAAAAAAATAGATAATCAAAATCATATATAAGATCGTTCGCATTTTCATCTAAGTGATAACAATGTATATTTGGTAAATTATGTTTTAAAAACTCGATATCATCTTTCATATTTACTAAATGAGTTTTCAAGTTTGTATATTTTGATTTCCATAATAAGTTGAATGCAGTGAAATACAATTGAAAATAATCTGTTGTTGTATCATAAAAACTTACATTTTCAAATTTATTTTTTGTTATCGGATTTATGATCTGATTTGATTTCCATATATGTATATGTGATAGACTCATTTTTTTTATCAAGTTTATTGATTTTTCTCCTCCAAATATTTCAGATTGGATTGATGTTCGATCATTACTTTTTGACGAACTCTTTTTCACATTTTTCAAAACATTTTCTAAATCAAATATTTCATATTCATTATAAGAATATGTTTTATGGTTGAATCCATTTATTTTAAATTTCTGTTTATTATCATGAATCTTTTCTATAAATTTTTGAATTTTGACTACAATTGACTGTTGACTAGATCTAGATCTAGATCTAGACTTTGATGTATATCGATCCATAGTTTTCTAATCATTTGATATATATTTTATCACATTTTGATTTTTATTATCAAAAAATATTGAATTTATAAACTTTTTGTTCTCAAAAATTCGTCGTTCATCGCATGTATTATGGCATTCATCATTCCTTGTCTGTCATTGTTTTTGTAAGCAATCACCCAAGATTCATAACAAGCAAATTCAACATCTCCAAATTTATTTTGCATTATTGTGCGATTGCGAACAAAAAGTCCCAATGCGTGAGCTCTTTTGTCTTTTTCATTTTGTAGAGAAGATCTTATCATTCTGCCGGTCCATCGTTGAACAAAACGATTCTGTTTGATGTGTTCATAAAGAATATCCATGATATGTCGTGAAGTTCCAAAGAACTTGTGGAGATCATTGAATTCCTGTCAAAAAAATATGAACGAGCAAATTTTTCAGTAGAAGGTATCATTATGTCCACTCTCATCCTCGTCCTTATGGACAGATGTCCAATGTGGATGAGAGTTCAGACTTTCAGACTTCTTCTATACTCTACAAAGAGTTGAAACTGATCACACATGGTGTCTGCAACCTTTATGGCTTTTATTTTAGTGGAAAAATGAACGAAACTTTATCTCACGAGCAAAGACAGATCTCTTACATTATTGGGATATTCACATACCTTTTTATCTTCGTGAAAATTGTTATCGATAGACCTTCCTATTGTATGATTTGTGGTGCGCATGACATGGTCGATATAATCGCTATCTGGGAAGATTGCAGAAGGTATCACAATGTCTTCGTTTTCACTGTCGCTTTTTACATCATTTGTTTCAACATGTTCAAGCGACATGAAACCGTGTCGACAACTGTATTCTTGATCTCACAACCTTATACAGCACTGCACTGTATGTATATCGCGTACTTGAATCTTGAGATTATCTGAAAAGATTCTATATCCAGATATTTTCTCCACATGGATCCTCTGTGCAGAATGGCAAAAAATGGGGGAGATTACATTAATGTTTTGTAAAATATATAAAAATCTAACAATAGAATTTATATTGATACCATGTCATACAAATATATACCCCGGCTGTAAGCAAATGAAAAACATTTAACGGATATAAACTCTAAAAAAATTATTTTCAAGAAATAGAAAGATATGGAAAAAGAATGCAAATCTGTGTGTAAAAAAGATCAAGAATGTAATAAATCTACAGGAAGATGTAAAAAATTTTCGTTAAAACCTGTTAAGAAATCGCCACAGCCTGTCAAAAAATCACCACAACCTGTTAAGAAATCGCCACAGCCTGTCAAAAAATCACCACAACCTGTTAAGAAATCACCACAACCTGTTAAAAAATCACCACAACCTGTCAAGAAATCACCACAACCTGTCAAGAAATCACCACAACCTGTTAATAAATCACAACAAGAAGAAATGAATAGAAAAATAAAGAAACCATGTAAAGAAGACTGTGAAAAACTTGGTAGAAATCATCAAGGATTATATCGCAAATGTAATTATGACACTGGGAGATGTAAATTAGTTCAACCAGAAAAAGTCATATTAACTGAAAAAGATTGTAATCTTAATCAGCAACTCAATCATGATAAAACAAAATGTATTGCAATACCTTTTATGGATAGATATGAAAAAATGAAAAAATATAAAGTATACTTTGAAGTAGCTAAAAAAGATATTGAAAAAGCAAAAAAACTTGGTGCAGAATGGGATTCGGAAAAAGAAATGATGTTTTACACTGAAACGATGTCACTTGGAAATATATACAAATTAAATTACATATCATTACAAAAACCAGAAAAAAAATATTTAAGTAATGAACAAGTCCCTTATGCGTTTAAATCGTATGCCAAAACAGCAGGAGCGTTTTGGGATCCTAAAGAGAAAAAATGGTATTATTTTGATAATTTACCAAAATATAATAGATTTATGTTAGAACATACTGATTGGAAACATTTTAATTATAGAATGACATATGAAGCAATATATTGAATATTTTCTGTGTGATTATTAGATATCAAATGCGAAAAACTCCATTCATTTTATTATTTGATATTGATCACGCTATAATTGGCAATATAGGTCATTGCATAAATGAAAGAATGTTATTAGATATTGCTTTTGAAAAATGTAAGGAGAAAAATATTACTATCGAATGTGATAGCAATAAAATAAATTTTATTACAGAATTACAAAACGGATTACTCAGACCAAATTTCAAAACATTTATTGATTTTTGCGATAAGAAATTTAAAAATGTAGAGGTTTTTGTTTATACAAATTCTTCTCATGATTGGACAAATCGTGGATTAGTAGACAATATAATAAAGGCTTCTGGTGTAAAAATAAATAAACCATATTTCACAAGAGAATATTCGTCAAAACAAAAAAGAATTTCATTTATTTATGATGATGTTATATCTGTATTAAGTAAAAAATATCCTGTATTAAAAAATAAGAAGAATAAAGAAGATATTTTCAAAAATAGATTTTTAATTATAGATGATATTCCAAATAATTATGATTTGAACTCACGACAAATCGTGTGTCCGAAATATAATTATTTCGCATATTATGATATCATTCGCAAAATGAAAGATGAATATAAAATAAATCAAGAAATATTAGATTCACCTGAATTTCTGAACTATTGTTATAAAAATGAAGTTCCATTTTACAATACAAAAGGTAATGAATTTCAACAAGATGATTTGTATATTTCATCACAACATATTTCAACTATGCATTGGTCGAGAATAAATAATGAAACATCTTTAAAAGATACTTTTTTTGAAGATTTAATCAAAAAACTTAAAAATAAAGATAGAATATCTGATAAAATTATACAAAACATCAATAAGCAATTTGATACAAAAATATAGATTTTTACGATTATGAAAGAAAAATGATTATTTTTTTAATATTTATACCATCGATCTAATCCGATTCAATACATTCAAGAAATGTCTTACGATAGCCTTACCACAGTTTGTCAGATTCTCAATGATGATATTATGTCTCTGAGCCTTCTCACACAGACAAATAAGGAGATGATGGATATTGTTTTGAACAATACGTCTTATCTTGTTGAAAAAGAAAACAAAATAAATGAAATGAATTTCAAAAAAATCATCGATTTTACAAGAGAATTTGCGTCTTCAAAAGTTAAAAATGATTCTATTAATGCAACAAAATATAATATGGAAATAGATAATATGACAAACTGTATTACATCTTCTCATTTGGATGATATGAATGCGATCATATGTGAGAATTATTTCGACTGTTATGAGAATAATCCTCCGAAATTTATTGCACAATGTCTTTTCGAAGAAGCAAAAATGATATATTCAATAATGAAAAAAATAGATATGAATTACAAAATTAAAATGATATATCCTGGTGAAAATGATATTCTTCCAGGTGATATGATCGAGGAATGGCTCAATGAGAATTAAAAGAAACACAAATAAAAGATTACAAATGTAATTTTTTATTTTTCAACAACATTTCCATCAGTCTACAAGTATTAAATTCAAGATCGGTTAAATTTCCATTATTATCAATTATATAATCTGCCATCCATTTTTCTATATTCATGCTAGAGCTCGATTCGAGAGGAATGTGATTACAACGATCAACCCAAATTGCATAATCAAATACTTTATTTTTGTGCATTGCAATAAATTCAGCTTTATTTCTTACACCACAGTATACATCATATTGATGAAATATTTCTCTTCCTAAACGAGATTTGTCTTCTTTATTATAATCAGCGATTGCATTATACCATTCCTCCCTATGATTATGTCTATCGTTAAAACATTCTAATTCATCTGTGTAATTATATTTATCTTTTAATTGATCATATACAAACAGTTTTGCACAAATTTTACTACTTGATTCATAATTCAAATTATATTTATTTTTGAGAATTTCACAAACAGTATCTTTTCCGTGTCTCCCATGACCAATTATAAGTAATTTCATATATGTAGTATATAAAAGAATTTTAAATGCATAATTTAGTTCCATCTTACACATGATTTATATAAATCAATATCAAAATATGGTTGATTTGGTAAAATATTGTTTCGAGTTAATATTACGCCAATACTTTTGTCTTCAAAAATATTTAAACCATTGAAATACTCATTATTATATAAATACTTTTCGTAGTCATTTTTCGGAAATTCAGTGAAAAACTCTTCATTTTGAATAATCGTATCAATTGATTTTTGACTTAAATAATATCCCCCACCTGCACAATAATGTCCAAATTCTGTCTGAATAAGATGTTTACCAAATAAAGGATATTTATCTGTTACATTTGTTTTATTCATAACATAACTGGATTTACATCCAGCTGATCCAGCATAGTTTCCAAAATAATCAATATCCTTGTATTTCGTCAACAATTTATATAAATTATTCAAATTTATATCTATATCATCGTCTGTCTTAAATATACCTAAGAAAGGTCTAAATATTCTTTTACTTATTTTTATAAATTGAAAAACTTTATTTGGTAAATTTAAGTATCCATCATCACATTTTATAATCAACAGATTTTCTTTTTCATTATATAACCATTGTGTGTCTAAATTCTCATCACCTATAATTTTTAAATATGTAATTGGATATTTTTCAATATTATTCAAATACTTGATATATTGTTGTTCGGCAACATGATAATTGGTTTTACATGTAATAACTCCTAAAACAAAAGTATTACTATTGTAATTTCGAAGTATATAGTCATATTTATCTGGATAACTTGTCACTTTTTTTTCAATACTACTGTAATCTTGTCGTTGAAAACCTAATTTTTTCTCAAAAATATACCAATTCGAACACGGTTGAAGAACTTTCCAATATTGATCTATCGCATATTTGTTATAATCTAGAGTTTCTTTAAAATGTAGATATCCTTCAATAAAATTAGATTTTAATGTTGGTAAAAAATTTCTATTAACAGCATAACCCGATGCTGTCTGAACACTAATAGCCTTATATAATCCTTGAATTTTTGAAGGAATAATTTGATGTTCTATACCAGATAACATTAAAATATCCCAAGATACATTCTTTTCAAAAAAATCAGAAATCTGACCATTTGTTTCATCTTTACCATTCTTAAAAACAAAGTCGTCTTCCAAAATCAAACAATTTCTTAAACCACTCAATTCAAAATGTTCAAGACATTTAATATGAGATGCAGAACATCCTAATCCACCATATTGATCATTCTTAATAGCTGCAATGCGTGTTACTTTTGACATATCTACATCCATTTTTATAAGTTCATTTCGTATATAAATATTTCTATCAGGTCTATCATCAAGATTAATATAATATATTATATCAAAATTATCCATTTAAACATAAAAACATATATACACTTAAATACTTTTGATATAATGTCATTTAACCCTAATATTTCTGTGTTAATACCATTATATAATAATATTGAATTTTTAGAAGAATCATTAGAATCAGTGATTACACAATCATATGATAATTGGGAAGTAATTATTGGAATATATGGTCATAAAATTGGTTCAGATACTGAAAAAAAAGCAATGGATATTTTACATAAATATGATAGGTTTCAATACAAGATTCGTGTTATTGTATATAATACACAGTATAGATCAGAAACAATGAATCATATGGTTGTAGATTCTACATATGACTATATTGCAATTCTTGATATAGGCGATATATGGATGTCAGAAAAATTAGAAAATCAAGTACCATTATTACAACAATATGATGTAGTTGGAACAAGATGTGAATATTTTGGAACTACGAATGGATATCCTAATATACCTATCGGTGATTTAAAAAATACAAATTTTGTAATTTGTAACCCCATAATAAGTTGTAGTGCAATTATTCGCAAATGTTATATAAACTGGGACGATGAAATAAAAGTATTTGAAGATTATGATATGTGGTTAAGACTCAAACATAAAGAAAGAAGTTTTTATAATATCAATAAAATCCTTTGTAAACATATGGTTGATAAAGAATGTACAAACTGTCATCAATCTTATCTCGATGAACTGAAATCAAAATGGAAAAAAGAATTTGGTTTTTAATGTTACAAGTGTATAAATTTTTTGTGAATAAAAATCCGAACTATAACATAATGAAACAAATAAATTTTATAACAGATATTCGAGTAGTTCATAAGCAATTGGGTAGTGATATAAGATTATCAGATGCTTCTTTGAAACTTATCAATAATATGATTATAGACCTTGCAAGAAGAATTGTTTTTCTTTCCATAAAAATTGCACAGTACTCAGAAACCAATGTTATTTCTTGGAAAGATATAAAATTTGGTACAAATATTATATTAAGTGGAGAAGTCATAAAACATGCAATATCAAATGGGGACAAAATCCTCCAAAAATATAACAAAATAGAAACTACTAATGAAAAAAATACTAATATAAAAGATAGTGCAATTGGTTTGGTGTTTAAATCTAGTAAATGTAAGCATATTATATCAGAATTCATTGGTAAAAGAAATACTATAAGTCATCGTGCTTGTATATATCTTGCAGCAATTATAGAATATATAGCAGCTGAAATTTTGGAAAATAGTAGTAATGCAGCAAAGGATAATAGAAAAGGGACATTATTTTTAAAACATATTTATTTAGCTGTAAGAAATGACGAAGAACTATCGCATTCTTTTATGGGATATATAATTGGATCTCCAAATATCTTGAGTATAAAAGATGATAGTGATAAATATATTATTCAAGAGCCTTTTAGTAAAAAATTTTTCACAGATGCATCTATCAAACGCATATTGTATAAAGCTGGTGTGAAATATATTTCAAAGGATGTATACATCAAAGTAAGATCGTTGATATATGATTTTGTAAAAAATATATTGACTGTGATTTTTAATATACAATTGAAAAATAATAAAAAAATAATTACTTATGAAGATGGTTTAATGGCATTAAAAACAATGCACATATCTTTTTATACATCAGACAATTTTGGAATAAAAGGTAATTGTCAAAGATCTATCAATGTGTCAGATTTAGAATCAAAAACAAAAAGAAAAACGCGAAGAAAGCCAAGAACTAATATACCAAAATTAATTCAGAAATATACAAAAACCGAATGTGCAATTTTACCACATTCAAGTGTGAAAAGAATAATAAAAGAAATTGGATTTGAAATAAGATCCAGTCGAAAATATACAATTAAAATGACAGATAAATTTGTCTGGCTTGTTCAAGGTATTCTTGAACAATATTTAATTGGAATTTTGGGAGTTTCATATAGTGTCACAATACACAGTCGACGAACAAAATTAGAACCAAAAGATATTGGTATTATACTTACTATAACTCACAATGGATTCAACTTTTGAACACAGTTTTTTGGATTTATTTTTCAACCACAATGATGTCCGAGTCTAGCTTCTTTCGTCATTGTTTTATATTTGTTGAAGATCATAATATCTTCATGATACTTTTTGTCCAAATATTCATGTGCAATATCGGATAATTCAAAATTTCTGGGCTTGAAAACAGCATTTTCATGAGGGATGTCATAATTAATACGACAATTCATCGATGTAAAGACGTAGCGAATATCGTCTGAGAGTTCATGAAAAAGTGCAACGCGAGGGCAATGACACCTGTTCAGCCAAATATGCTGTGATGCATATGTCCACTTGTCCTCGAGATGCAAGTTTCCCACCTTATGATTGACATTCCGAATCTCTCTACTAACAAGATCGTATTGCTTGTGATTGATATCGACAAGAACCTCTATCCAGCTGTTTGGATCAACGAGGTCCCTTGTCTCAAAATCGTGGTATTTGTCGGGATCACCGTCTTCATTGTCTCTCATGAACGCCAGAGAGTAGCGGACCGCTGAACAGAACCTGTCTTTTGGATCGCGCAATATAACAAGTTGTTCGCCATCAAGGGTTCCGGGATCTGTGCCGTGACCGTGATAAGTGATGAAAGAACCTTCGAGATTGGGTGCACAAATCTCTTGAATTGATGTCCCGGCATTCTTGGGGATGTGAATGAAATCGATCATTTTTCTTGTTGACGACACGAGACAAATCTGATCTTGGTTTCTTAAATGTAATCATTTTTTTCGAAATAGATCATATTTCGGTTTCTTTTATTGTATTTGTTTATTTAATAAAAGAGTTCATATTGACTTTCAACCAGTTAAAAGAACATCTGGTTATTCTGATTTGATACATCACAAAAACTATGATATTGTTAAACAGTTCAAAACAATATGGAAATATAATGATCAACAAATATAGATTCAATAAGTAGAATAATGTATAGAAAAACACAATCTGTTAAGGATAAACCTAAACCATCGACTGGAAAACTAAAAGAATCTGTTAATGCTCAACCATCAACAAGATCATCTGTGAGAAAATCGCCAGGAAAAACAGAAAAATTTGTTAATGAATCTAAACCATCGACAACATCATCTACTAGAAAATCACCTGTAAAACCATCGTCGAGAACATCTACTAGACAATCACCTCGGCAAAATGTTACTAATGATAAATCAAAATCACCTACTTTATTTGACTCTACTTATATAACATATGAAAATCGTGAAACTAATTTAATTATAAAAAAAATATCTGAAAAAGTCAAAACAAATGAAACTCAACATTTCTATTTATATCATAAATCACAACCATCAAATAAATATTTTGTCAAAACTCCTGATGGTACATTACAAGACTTAATTCAAAATCAAATGAATACAGAATATTTGAAAAACCTGTTAATGCAAATGTTTATATTGATTTTAACATTACATCACTTTGGTATTAGAAAAAAAAATTTTGACATTCCAGATATATCATATTATAAAACCGATAATGATTCAAAATCGCGATATTTTCATTATAACATATTCAATCAAGATTATTATATTAAAAACGATGGATATATATTGATATTATCAGATTTAACAGAAATTGAGCAAAATAATTACGAACAATCATACGAAACTAAGACTAAGGATGAACGAGAAGCCGAAAATGATGAAGATGGCAATTTTGAAGATGAATATGGAATAATAATTGAATTTTTTGATAAAATTGAAAATAAAACAATTAAACAAATCATAGAAAGAATAAAAAAAATGAAAACAAATGATATTAGGTATCAAACAATAAATTCTCTTGTCGAAGAACATAATTTCTTAAAAAAAGTATTCTTATTATTGTACCAAAACCCCATAGCAAATGACACACCTTATATTATACATGATGATAGAATGACATTTTTTGATTACAAAAAATAATATAGAGTAATATACTAATTTACACCCATGAAGATTATTGTATGAAATAATAATATAAAGATGTTATACTTTGATATTGGTGCAAATATTGGGAAATGGTCTTTAAGTAATATAAACAATAATAAAATTATAGCAATTGAACCTGTTCCAAATACATTTAAAATTTTGGAAAATAATTGCTTAAACCATAATATTATATGTTTAAATTATGCAGTATGTGATAATAACAATGATGATATTGTTTTTTACAAAGCTTCTAGTTCTACATTATCTACACTAAATTTAGAATGGTTAAATGATAAAAAAAGTAGATTTTACAATACTTCATATACACAAATCAAATGTCGCACAATTAAATTAGATGATCTTATTAAAAATTATGGTATTCCCGATTTAATAAAAATAGATGTGGAAGGTGGTGAATATGATTGTATTAAATCTTTGACTCAAAAAGTTAATTTATTATGTTTTGAATGGGCATCTGAAACAAATGATATTTCATTTAAGTGTCTAGATTATTTATGTGAACTCGGATTCAAGCAATTTTTTATACAAAATAACGACGAATATGTATTCAGACCAGATGATAAAAAATTTATTGATATCCTATCTGTCAAACAATTATTGGAATTAACTATTCCAAAACAAGATTGGGGTATGATATGGTGTAAGTAAAAATTAAATTAATGTGTTTTTTATTTGTTTTATTCACATAAATGCCTATAATAGTTCAAATTCTGATATAGAATTCTTTACTAATTCTTTTATTTTTGACAGAACAGCATTATACTTTTGATTATCAGATTTGTTATAGACAATAAACAACTTATTTCGTATATGTTCATATTTTTCAATGTCTTTTATTTCATTTAACAATTGTATTTCATTGTTGTCGCAATACATTAAAAGAACTTCTGTGTTGTCTTTCATAAGATTGGTAGACAGAAGTCCTATATCTTTTTCTTGCCAACAATTGTCTTCCAATACTTGACATTTATTGTCGTTTGAATATTTAATATTATTATTTTCTGGAAAGTTTTTATCAAAATGCTTCTTTTTGATATACAATGGAATAGTATTGTTTCCAGATTGTAACATTTTCATAATTTCTGCATGTGAAATATGATCTATTCTTTCTGATCCAAAGTTGTTTATAAAAATATTGTTAATATTGTTTTGTATATTATTTGTTGTATTATTATTTGTTATATTCTGGATATTTGGCGTTCGTGCATGTACGATACTTCTTGCTTTGCATTTGTTAGCTTTGATATGTCTTGATTTAGCCTGTTTTGTTGTAAAGGAAAACATACATCTTGGACATGTCAAGTTATCAACTTTATTACAAACTTTTTCATGATTGTATAAATGTTTTAATGTTTTGTATACTTTATTACATTTTTTACAGAGTATATTATTTGGGTTGACTTTTTGTTCATTTGGGTTGACTTTTTGTTCATTTGGGTTGACTTTTTGTTCATTTGGGTTGACTTTTTGTTCATTTGGGTTGACCTTTTGTCCATTTGGGTTGACCTTTTGTACAGTTTTAGAAAGTTCATCATTTTCAAACATTATGTCTTTATGTTTAGCATTTTGATGTCTTATTAGATTACATTTTACATCAGTTTTATAATCACAAAAACGACATTTAGTGAAAGGAAATGGCATTTTTATCAATATACTACATATATGGTACTTTTTTATTTATCTTTTTATATCTTTTTTAGACCATAAAATGATAAATTTATCACCTCTCTCCCCCCATGGCGTTTCCATGACTCTTGAAAAATGATGTTTTCTTCTTAGTTTTCAAACTCTAGATTCGAACTCTTTACCAATTCTTTTATTTTTGACAGAACAGCATTATACCTTTGATTATCAGATTTGTTATAGACAATAAACAATTTATTTCGTATATGTTCATACTTTTCAATGTCTTTTATTTCATTTAATAATTGTATTTCATTGTTGTCGCAAAACATAAGAAGTACTTCTGTATTGTCTTTCATAAGATTGGTAGACAGTAGTCCTATATCTTTTTCTTGCCAAGAATTGTCTTCCAATACTTGACACTTGTTGTCATTTGAATATTTGATATTATTATTTTCTGGAAAGTTTTTATCAAAATGCTTCTTCTTGATATACAATGGAATAGTGTTTGTACCAGATTGTAATATTTTCATAATTTCTGCATGTGAAATATGATCTATTCTTTCTGATCCAAAGTTATTGATAATAATATTGTTTTGTATATTATTTGTTGTATTATTATTTGTTATATTCTGGATATTTGGTGTTCTTGCATGTACGATACTTCTTGCCTTGCATTTGTCTGCTTTGATATGTCTCGATTTATGATGTCTATTTGAAAAAGAAATCATACATCTAGGACAAGTAAGACTATCAACTTTATTACAAACTTTCTCATGATTATGTAAATGTCTTGCAGTTTTATAAATTTTATTACATTTTGAACAAGACAAAAGACACGAGGTAACATTTTGTACATTTGGGGTAACATTTTGTACATTTGGGGTAACATTTTGTACATTTGGGGTAACATTTTGTACTGTTTTGGAAAGTTCATTATTTTCAAACATTTTGTCTTTATGTTTAGCATTATGGTGTCTTTTCAAATCAAAACGACGATTTGTATTATATATACAAAATGCACATTTATGCGTTTTTTCTGCGTCATTTTGCGTCATTACTATATTTGGTGTACATATTTATTCTTTAAATGTAAGAATAGCATCAGAAAAATAAATTTACTGCGTTTTTTAGACCCTCTCTCCCCCCATGTCGTTTCCATGACTCTTGAAAAATGATGTTTTTTCCAAGTTTTCAAATTCTACTGTTGAAAGGATTATCAAGTTTTAAGTATCATAATATAACCCTATCATATTTACTGTTCGATCTGTTTTATTATCTTCGCAAATCCAGTAATCAACAGTATCTTTTAGATTTTTTAATCTTGTATCCCATTCTTCTTTTTTATCTTTACTTATGGTTAATATATCAAGTTTATTCCTAGACCAACATGATGATATTTTTTTACCGTCTTTCTTATAACCATCCGGGTTGAACCTTATGAAAATAATTGGACGATGTCCTACGTCTTGTGAAAGTTCCATTATTCGTTTATTTTCACACGAGCAATCATAATTTTGATGTTGATTTTCATCTATTTCTATGATAATTACTTGATAACCAAGATCTATCATTAAATCAGGTCTTTTTTTCGAACATCCATCTTTGATACTTTTATCCCATACTATATCGAGATATGGAAATTGTTGTTTTATATAATCAACAACTGACTTTTCTTTTGTCTTGTAATTTCTTGCAACTGGTTTATCTGGGAAAGTATGTAAGAAACAATAAAGACAATATCCTTCATACTTGGGATTAGAAAAATGTTTATCTTTACATAAGACACATTTGCGATTCTTGATATCAACCATACCATCGAGTTTACAACCTCCACAGTGACTTGCAACTTTATCGTTTGGCATTCCAAAGTGTGGTATTTTTTGTTTGCAAACGATACATTTACGACTCTTGATATCAATCATGCCATCTAGTTTACAACCTCCACAGTGACTGGCAACTGTATCGTTTGGCATTCCAAAGTATGGTCCTTTTTGTTTGCAAACGATACATTTGCGATTCTTGATATCAACCATACCATCGAGTTTACAACCTCCACAGTGACTTGCAACTTTATCGTTTGGTATTCCAAAGATTGGTCTTTTTTGTTTGCAAACGTCACATTTAGGATGCTTGATATCAATCATGCCATCGAGTTTACAACCTCTACAGTGACTTGCAACTTTATCGTTTGGCATTCCAAAGTATGGTTGTTTTTGTTTGCAAACGTCACATTTAGGATGCTTGATATCAACCATACCATCGATTCTACAACCTCCACAGTGACTTGCAACTGTATCGTTTGGCATTCCAAAGTTTGGTCTTTTTTGTTTACAAACGTCACATTTAGGATTCTTGATATCAATCATACCATCGATTTTACAACCTCCACAGTGACTTGCAACTTTATCGTTTGGCATTCCAAAGTTTGGTTGTTTTTGTTTGCAAACGTCACATTTACGATTCTTGATATCGATCATACCATCGATTTTACAACCTCTACAGTGACTTGCAACTTTATCGTTTGGCATTCCAAAGCATGGTTTTTTTTGTTTGCAAACGATACATTTACGACTCTTGATATCAACCATGCCATCTAGTTTACAACCTCCACAGTGACTTGCAACTTTATCGTTTGGCATTCCAAAGCATGGTCCTTTTTGTTTGCAAACGATACATTTACGCGGCATCCTTTTGCTTGTATTGCGTTTTTAGTGTATGGTCCAATCAGTTTTTACTTATTTTTATTTATTTTACCTAAATTTGAAAATATCTTGACATCTTTTTGAAGGTGTATCAATGACCTATTTAATTTATATGTAAACAAGACCATCGCGTTCGTGAGACAATACAGTCTATTCTAAAAAGACGGGTCAACAAGTTCTTCTCCTATAGTAATAACATGGTCTATTTTGATACTTTTTGGCAAAATAGTCTATACGCTCTGTAAGAGTAGGTATTTGTTCAATTTATGAGACTGTCGTAATTATTGGTAATTGTATTATTCTCAATTCTCATGGATTGTCTCCTTCAAAATGTACAGAAACTCGAAGCAATGTGTTCTTTTTATTTGATGATACTTCTGCAGTTTTGAAGTAAAAGACATAAAAAGACTTTTTTCTTAGTTTTCGAATTCTGAACTTTTTATTAACTCCTTTATCTTTGTTAGAACAGCATTATACTTTTGATTATCAGATTTATTATAGACAATAAACAACTTATTTCGTATATGTTCATACTTTTCAATGTCTTTTATTTCATTTAACAATTGTATTTCATTATTGTCACAATACATTAGAAGCACTTCGGTATTGTCTTTCATAAGATTGGTAGAAAACAGTCCTATATCTTTCTCTTGCCAATAATTGTCTTCCAATACTTGACATTTGTTATCATTTGAATATTTAATATTATTATTTTCTGGAAAGTTTTTATCAAAATGCTTCTTCTTGATATACAATGGAATAGTGTTTGTACCAGATTGTAATATTTTCATAATATCTTCATCAGAAATATGATCTATTCTTTCAGATCCAAAGTTGTTTATAATAATCCGATTATCATTGTTTATATTTTGAATTGTTTCAGCATTTTGAATATTATTGGTTGTGTTGTTATTTGTTATATTCTGAATATTTGGTGTTCGAGCATGAATTATACTTCTTGCCTTGCATTTGTCTGCTTTGATATGCCTATTTTTATTATGTCTATTTGTAAAAGAAATCATACATCTAGGACAAGTAAGACTATCAACTTTATTACAAACTTTCTCATGATTATGTAAATGTTTTGGTGTTTTGTATACTTTATTACATTTTGAACAAGATAAAATACAAGGGATAACATTTTGTCCGTTTGGGATAACATTTTGTCCATTTGGGATAACATTTTGTCCGTTTGGGATAACATTTTGTCCGTTTGGGATAACATTTTGTACTGTTTTGGAAAGTTCATTATTTTCAAATAATTTATATTTGTGTTTAGCATTATGGTGTCTTTTCAAATCAAAACGACGGTTTGTACTATATATACAAAACGCACATTTATGCGTTTTTTCTGCGTCATTTTGCGTCATTACTATATTTGGTGTACATATTTATTCTTTAAATGTAAAAACTGCATCAGAAAAATAAATTTACTGCGTTTTTTAGACCCTCTCTCCCCCCATGGTGTTTCCATGACTCTTCAAAAATGATGTTTTTTCTTACTTTCAATATAAAATGATTTTTTTATTATATAAGAGTAAATTGAATTATGTGCTGGAACGCTTCTGTATCATTAAATACATATATTTGGTTTATTTGCAATTTTATTCTCATATTTTAATGGTTATACTGATATACTTGATAGCATGTTTTATCATTCAATAATTATTATACAGTTGATAGAGTATTTTCAAACAGGTTATTATCTCAAATAGCATTTTTAGTTATATTATCTCAACCAGTATTTAATATTATACTGATAAAATCAAGACCAGAATGGATACCATATATATTAGTAGCATATGTTATGTTTGTTATAATACTATATACATATATAATACCATTAAATACTATAGAATTTTCATCGGTACCGGGAGAAAATGGACATTTGTCTTGGAAATGGTTAAATATAAATGTATTTATATGGTTAATATGGTATGCTTTCCTATCATCAAGATGGATAATTGATAAAAAGTATTCATTGTTAATAATTATAACAATATTTCTAATTGCATCGATCATTCTTTATAAAGATACTCATACTTGGGGGTCTATGTGGTGTTGGATATGTAATATTGTATCATTCATTTTCATATTTGGTGTTTTTCGTAAAGAGATTTGTACAATATAAAAAAAGAATTGACAAGTCTGAATGTTAAATTTCAAAAATCCTGATCAAAATATTCTCGCGATTTTCTTTTGTTATTTACAAATCTTTTTGTTGTATATTTTAATAAATGCCAATTATGACTACACATCCCATAATAATTGACACCATCTACCGAATATAATGGAACTAGAACATTATTTGTTTTTTCACCATTTTGAGCAATGTTATATGTGACCTTTTGAAAATTATCAATATATTTATCCAAATCAATTTGATATTGAAGAATATTAATGTTTTGATTTATTTTGAATTTATTTATATTTTTTATTTGATTTTCTTCAATTTTTGTTATATTGTATATTTCTCTTGATTGATGTTCTTTATCAATGATAACGCTTGTTTTTCCAAATAATTTATCTGAAAATTTTGTGATTTCGAGGTAAACATATGATTCATTATTTGCAATTCCCTGTGGATTTTCTACTCTTGATATATCTAAATCTATATGATATGTTGTTTTTTTATTTATAGTTCTTGAAGCACCTGGTAAAAATCCACAAGGTTGATGGCCAAAAATATTATAATAATGTGTATGATTGCTTTCAACTTTTATTGGTTTGTTGCGATACATAAAAGGTCCTTTATCTTTCAAAGATCGTATTGTTACAATCGGTGATAGTTCTGAATCAACTTTCATCGGTATTTTACGAATTCCACCAGATGATGCCATAGCAATAAATCTTTTATATTCATTTAAATTTGATCCCTTATAAAGAGAATCAACTTTTCTAAACTTGTTTAGAAATAAACACAATTCATTATTTAATCGTGGAATATTATCAATCACAATTTTATCATCATTCTTAATTTCTCTACCCAATAATTTGGGTATTTTGAAATCATTATTTTTAAAAGGTATTCCTGAATGAGATGCAAATATCATTTTCCCACCAATAGTTATTTTTGCAATAATATGACAAGACAATAAATATTCTATATATAAACCATTGTATTTATTTAAACAATTTGGTAATGATCCTATGTCGTATATTCTTCCCATTACCATATTCATCATCGTGATAAATTTATAAAGATTTTCATTTTTGTTAAGATTTATTCTGAATGTTTTACCATATTCCTTTCGAAAATATTTAATTTGATGAGGAGCCTTGAATGTATATCTATAAATAAAATCAATTCTTTTTTGCAAATCATCAGAATAAATTTCGTCAAAGTCTGATCGAAATCTCTCGTCTACAATTCCTTGAAAATTTATGTCATTGCGAATTTCTGTTGCTTTGTATTTAAAAGTACATTTTGGTATTTTTTTAACTAATGAAAATATTTCCTCAATATTTTTTGATTTATTTTTTTTGTCAACCAATATTTCCTGTATTTCTTTAACACAGAACTCTTTATAACATCTAATTTTATTTAAATCCCTGTTTCCACATGTTAAAATAACATTTTTTGGATTTTTTGTTTTTAAAGAATACATATCGATTAAATTTTGAATACTTTTTGGTCCTCTATCGATCAAATCTCCTGTAAATACAATAACTTCTTGTTTTTTCATTAAATCTTCATTCTTTATCAAATTAGCGATTTCTTTTGGCATCATTCCTTCTAAATCTGCAAAAACACGAATTGTAGTCTTATCATCAAATTCATAAAATCCATTGTCTTCAATTAAACTTTTTTTTCTTCTTGAATTTTTACTCATCTATTTACATTCTATAAAGTTATTTATTAAACAAATGAGATAATTTTGTTTACATAACTCTTGAAAAAACAACTTTTTCAATGTGTATTAGCTTTTTTGTCAGTTCCAGGTTGCACATGGTCTTTTCAAATCAAAACAGATCTGGTAAAAACCAAAAATATCAAGATAAATCTTTTCTTCTTCACGAGAACTTAACCTGTCACGGAGAACACACAGGGGGTTTTCCACTTGAGATCCAAAGCTCACAAGACAAACACATAATGACATGTGTTCAGAGATGTCAAATATGGTTGGAGACAGCAATGGTGAGGAACAAGAGGACTATGAGGGAACATGAGATTGTGATGTACGAACTTTACTTACAATTGAAATGGAAAGGTATTCACACTTTGACAATTGCTCAGAGAATGGACATTGCTCACTACTGCACACCCACTCTTCCGATTTCTCAGATATTGATCAATGATAGGCAAGGAATGTGTTGTCTTCCACCTTCAACTTCAGGTTTCATAAAAGACTGTATCAAAGCCTTCAACTACCAATCAGCAATTTTTCGGTACAAGGTGAAGCCTTTGTCGCAAGGCATCAATTTCTTGACACCTCATATATCACCAATCCAAAAGAGAGCTTTGAAAAGAGACATTCGACCGTTCTTTACAATGCTCGACTCTACAATTGAGATGGAAACAGAGCCATTGCATTTGTTGAGCCTTGGGCGAGACTGTTTGGATCTTATTGGCAAAATGGTCGTAGAGGACAACAAAAAGAGATGGCGGAAATGGTCGTACAAGTATTATGGACGCGTCAAGGAGAAGTATGGTTTTGTCACAGACTGGTCTTTGTTCGTCGAGCAGGATTATACAAGAATGAGCGACAAACATCCATATAATATACCGATGAAAATTCGTAATTATTGTGTCGTTTGGGGATATCACACTGAAGTTATTGTTGTTAGGAAGCATTGGTTAGATATATGGCAGGCTTGTGATGCGTTAATACGCAATACAAAAGACAAAGATGGGGATTATGACCATCATATATTTATAGAACGATTGGTACGACCAGGACACGAAACATTTGAACAATACGATATTGGAGAATTCTTACACGAAGATGATCCAGAAAATAATGGAAATGATGGAGAGTATGACGAGAATATCTGGTATTTGATCAACGGGTCATGAGATGTTTGAAATAAAATTTTACTGAGTCATTTAGCACCTCTCTTCTGTCCCAGACTCTTCAAAAAACAAAATTAAATAGTTATAATTTCTACAAATCCTTCTTCAATACTAGGTTCTTGATATCGTTTTCTAAAAACATAATATGTAATTTTTGGAATAACTTTTTGTCGTGCATTATTACGAAACATAGACTCTGTTATGTCTGTACTTAATATTATACATCTTGTGGGTAAAGAATGTTTATTAGCAAAATCGATATATTCCTTCCGTTTTTGAATTGTCGGATTTGTTGCATCAAATATTACAGAAAAGCCTTTTTCAACATGTTTTTCTGCAACAGCGATCATCTTCTTGGATGTAACATATTCATCACCACTTACAATCTTGTATTTCGTATTATCAAATGACTCTGATATTGTTGATTTTCCACTACCAGGATAACCAACCATGACTATAATTTCAGCGTTTTTACTTTCTTTGATATTGGGTTTTTTAACTTCATTTATATTAAATATTTCATCAGGAGCTAATATATTTTTCAAACCAATATTTTCAGCAAAAAGTTTATCAATATCAGACCAATCACCTTTTCTTCCAAGAGCATCTCCTACGAAAAAAGATTTATTCATATCAACTTTTTTATTTCCAATAATCAATTCAAATATTGTTCTTTTGGGTTTTTTAAATTCATCTTCGTATGCCACAGCTATCATACATGGTATTGATAATGACGATAATGCTTTTTCTATTTGATTTACTTTCATTTGTGTTGATTTTGTTTGGTTTGATATAACAACAATACAATAACCTTTTTCATAATAATTTACAAGAACTTCTGGAACTTTTTTTGTCAACCACATCCAATCGTCTATGTTTTTAGAAAAGGTACCATTTGTTTTGGGCTTAACAAGTGTCCAGTCATAATCAAATATTGCCATTTTTTGTCTAAATCTAAATTTTTGAATATTTATCAGAATAGGAGCCATTATTTAATAATTGTATTATATTCTATGTCAATTTTTTATTTATTCATTTTTCAAGATATAGATATTCATTATTTTTTAGTGCGTTTAAATTGAAAATATAGGATGGGTAAATTAAAAGAATTAACTGATTTTAAACGAAGACGATGTCCACACAACATTTTGGCATGATCCAATTTAATTTATGAATAATTAACAAAAAATGAAAATGTTTTAATTCATTTGATTTGAAATCGTAAACGCGTGTGAAAAAAGTACAAGATTATGGATTCGCGTCGAACAAATCCTCATCGTGCAGCTCGATCTCCTCCTGTAAGAGATGAAACAGACGATAGCGATGGGATACTTTCAGAGGCTTCTCAGGGGTCAGGTGATTCTTCATTTTTTTCTCCTTCAGAAAGTGAAAGAGGATGTCCAACATGTCGCAAAGTTCCAGCAGATTTCCTCCGCCTCTATCCAGACACATTCAAGTGCCCAATTTGTCTGACAGAAGAAGTAACAAATGTATTCGCTCTTGTCCCATGCGGGCATTGCATCTGTGGAAATTGTAAGGATATGTGGCTTCCCTCCAATACCTTATCCCCTCTTCGAGACATGGCAAATCTGAATATATCCAATACAAGCGATGCAAGTAATACAAACAGTCAAGGTGCCGCAAGCGGTCGTCGAGGAAGACCTTTGATGTCTCCACACGAAAGGAGTGCTGCTTCTACAAGACAAAGGAAGCAAATAATCTTGAATTCAATCGAAAATTGGCAGTTCAACAATGGTCTCATTCTGGACACAATCTTTTACTGTGACATTCCAGAAACATTTGAATCACCAGACGAGGAACCACGAGAAGTATTCAGGCAAAGACTTACGGATGCAATGAACATGGAAGAAAACGATGGTTTTGGATACGAACATAATTCATGGGTATATGCATTGCTTCGAGTTTCTGTACATTTTCAAGGAGATAATCCATTGGAATGTGTTAATTATACAATTACGATTCCTTCAGGGTGTTTCAATCTTTCATTGACAATGCCTCTCATCAAAGGATTGAAAGATAAGGATGTTATTCAATGTGCTTATCTTCAAGCAGAAAGTGCAAATATTGAAATTGGTGAAAGTCCTTCTCAAGATCAACGAAAAAGCTATTTTATAGATAACATTTTAACAACAGAATGTGCCATGGTTTCGTCAGGACAAGAACTTGTAAATGTTTCTGATTTTTTTTAAAAAACATATATTCTTTAAATAAAGGATATGCAAAATTCATCAATTCGGGAAGCAATAAACAATTTAACATTAGACCAATGTAAAGAATGGGTTAATTCAAATGGCACTGTCAATCCAATTACAGGTAAAGGTATAAATCCAAATTTAACATCAAAAACCTCAACAAATGTATTAATTTCAAATAGATGTTCACAACTGAAAATCACAAGACCTGGTAATCCTTATGTTCCTCCTCGAGTTCAAAATATTGAGACTAAACAGGAATTACAAAAGAAACAAAAGGATGTTCAAAAAAATGTTAAAGATGTTAAATATATCAATAAAAACATTTCATTCAAAATTACGGAATTATATGAATGGTGGAACAATGGTGTGATGCAAAAAAATGAAAAAATACATTTCAAACATCCCATGAATAAGGAAAAATTGGAAGAAAATTCCGAGGTTTATAATAGATTATTACAACAAAGTGATGTATTATGTATTACACCAATAAATATTGAATATCTTCTTGAAAACAAATATATTTCCAAGGTATCATTTGAAATTTTAACTGATCTTAGAAATGAAGTCAAAACCAAGAATATTAATCTACGACTTTTGGATAAAGACAATAAATGTAGTAGATGTCAAACACAATTAAGATTCTTGAAATATCAAAAATATCTTTTTAGATTTAATCCAAAATACAGAATACCAGAATACTTTGTTAAGGATAATATTAAAGAAATTGATAGTATAGAAAAGAAATCATTTTCAAGTGCAAATATTGAAAATGTAAATGATATTGATACCACATGTATTCAAAATGTTGCTGGTATTCAAAATAAATATAAGAAATTTCAAAATAAAATGATTCGTGTTTGCGAAAATCATACAAAACAAATCACAATGATGTCGAATGCAGAAATACAAGAAATGTTGAGAAAATACAATTCGAGTTCAGAAATGTATGATCCAAAAATAAACATTCCAATAGTTTCCGATTATCCTTTACTTTCTTTATTTCATCACTTTTATTCTAATCCAAATTGTCTTGATATGCCAAAGAACAACACAAAGATTGTAAGTTACACTTTTAAAAATAATCGACTTATTCGGGATCCAGGTGCAGACGTTGGTGGGATTTTAAATCAAACTATGAGTAATATTGCACATGAATTATTCACTTTCAAAGTTTTTATTAAACAAAATGAAGATTCTGTAAAATATTGTTTCAACCCAGAGTTTCAATTTGAAAAAAAACATATCGAATATTTTAAAAAGGTTGGCGAAAAATCATCAGAAGGAATTTTTAAAGACATTACCGATGGTGTGATTTATAATACATTTTACAAATTTATCGGAAAACTTTTATCTTTCTTTTTACAAAATTCGTTTCAATTACCATACCATTTATCAAGTTATATATTAAATTGTTTTAAATTTAAACAAAATAAAATCAAAGATCATGAACATATTTTTTATGTTATGAATGACATGCCAGATATGTCGAAATCTATCATCAATTTGATGAAGGAAGAACCATCAACAATTGAATATCTTGATATGAATTATAATGATATATATAAAATACAATTCGATAAAAAAGAAGGTGATTTGATAACATCTAAAAATCTTGAACAATATTTTATAGATTTTGCAAAACATGTCAATACAAACAATATTTTACGTATTGATCAAACAGGTCAAACTGATAAGATCAGTGATGTTGGTTATATATATCATAATTTTTCACAAGGCATTGATAATGAATTTAGGAAAGTACTTCAATATAGAAATCTTTCTCATAGTATTATTGATAAAATGATGACATATGAAGAAATAACAATAGAAGTTTTGAACAAATTATATGATAATATACACATAAATATATTTATGACAAATCAGGCAAAAGATCGTACCAAATATCTTGATAATTACAGAACATATATAAAAAACATATTATTTAACAGGCAAAACTTATTTATGTCATATGATTTTCATATAAATTTTATTAAAAAACTTTTACAGTTTTGGACAGGCATTGATTATTATAAAGCGGAAATAAAATACAAAATAAATATTATACCATATAGAACATCTGGATTTCCAGTATCACATACATGTTTTAATAGAATGGATATACCTAAATACGAGAATGAAAACACATTTTGGATGAAACTGAAAGAAGCAGTAGAATCATCTTTTAATCAGTTTCAAATAGCAGGTAACAACTGATAAGTATTCTTGTCAGGATTAGAATCCAGAATCGGCAATCTGATGTCTCGAAAACTCATCATTCATTGCATGTTTGATCGCGTCCATCATTTTGTGATTATCATTTGCCTTGAAGGCAATAACCCACTCCTCGTAACATGCAAATTCTACATCGCCAAAATTGCCTCGGAGTGACACGCGATTACGAACAGGCAAGCCAGCTGCACGCGCCGCATTGTCTTCTGCTTCACGAGCCGCGGCGCGCTGCATCCTTCCACGCCAGCGCTGTACGAAACTGTTGTGCTTCATGATATGTTCATAAAGGACATTGATGACACGACGAGTGGTCCCGTAGAACTTGAGAAGCTGTTTGAGTTCCTGTTCAGAATGTTCAGAATGTTCAGAATGTTCAGAATGTTGACATACGAAATGAATGAAAGAGTTCATCTTACCTCTTCGTCTTCGGGAGCATCAGCAACAACACTACCACCACGAGATTGGCTGGTAATGCTCATCACATCGTCCATGTATTCGTCACTTGGCACAATATCAGACACTGGCGGAGCTACTGCATTAACATTTCCAAGAGCATCGTCAATGTCTGTAAGGTCAATTCGCGTAGCCCCCCTTGCCGATCCTGGATGATTTGGATTATCCTCGTCCATTGCTCTCGTGTCTTCTCTCCTGTCTTCTCGTGCAATTTTTTTTACTCGAAAGTGTGTTTTGGTTTTCAGAATGAAGTATATATATCGATTTTGTAAAACTGGTATGGTTCACAGAAAAAAAACAAGGTTTTTGAATCAGTTTCTTAAACAGTTTCAATTTTAACAATCTAAAAATTAAATATAATAATAAGTTAAATGGTAGTATCAAGATCAAGAAGATATAGAAACATTACTTTAGATGAATGTCAAGAATGGATAGACAATCATGGAAGTATAAATCCTATAACTAACGCAAGAATAAACCCAAATTTAACATCTGAAATTTTATTAAAAACACGGGTTTTACAGAAGAAGAGCATAAAATATTTGTTCAAAAAATGTTAGAGTTTTGGACAGGGATTGATTTCTATAAACCTGAAACCAACTATAAACTATTAATAGTAATGAATAACACAGATGGATATCCTGTGTCGCATACTTGTTTTAATAGAGTAGACATGTCACTATATGAGACAGAAGAAGAATTCTTTGAAAAACTCAAATTCGCGGTTGAAAACTCACATAATAAATTTACAATAGCAGGTGGTGGGAAAAAGACAAGTGGGAAAAAGACAAGTTGTAAAAAGTAGATATTTGTAATTTATTTTTTTTATAATAAAATGAATTATTGTTATTTGTTATGCGATAACAATCATAGATCATTTCATTTCAAATAATCTAATGGTGGGACATTTATGGATAATGGCGTGAAACTCATTGATGTGATAAACTTTTTAGAGCAAAACGGTTTTTGTAAATTTTCATATTTATCCCCGAAAGGTCCAATATTGATTCAAAATTTCAATGATCATTATCAATATTGTAATATTGTTTGTGTCCATAAGAGTTGTAATATCTTAATTGATTTTTAAATTTGTTTTTTTATATAAAATGCATCACCCCATCCATGTCTTGTCATTTTTGTTAAAGTCCTCTCGAAATTATATTGGGCTAGATATTTATCCAAGTCTTGAACTAAACAACAACCATCATAAAGTTCTGCTTCATTAACTTCAGTGTAGATATAATCAATATCATTGAGAATATCACCGGCTCCTTTCAAAGCCATTAATTCTGCTCCTTGAATATCAATATTCAAAAAATTGAATTCATTTGAGTTAATATTGTTTTCTTTGTAAAAAGTTTGCATTGTCTTAGTGTATAATTTAATCCTATCAATTTCTTGAACATGTGGATGTTCTACACTATGTGTCTTAAAATTTAATATTGAACTTGATTCATAATTATTGGTAATCATAAATGATACAACTTCATTATCTTTGTCAGCAATGCATTCATTGAATATTCTTATACCCGGGTATAATGATTTCATCTTTTGAACCTTGAGTTTTAATGCATCTATCCATATAATATTCGAATCATTAATATCAAAACAGTTTATATATCCATTTCTTTCTTCGCATTCGTGTGCACCAATGTGTACAACACCTTTTATTTTATTTTTGATTGGTAATCTTTCAAAATTTATTAGCATATAAAATATATTATGTTTGTTTTGTTTATATGTACTATATATTTTAGATTAAGTTAAAAAACTGACACTTGATATTACAAAAATAAATAATGGTATTTCCAAGATATAAATATAATGATTTTCAAAGATTTAAAGATGCAAGTGTTTATCTTGAGAAAATATTAAACAATGATATTATACATATCATAAGAAAATATTTTGTTGAAAAGGAAAAAAATGAAATTTCTTTGAATTAT
>Ga0222718_10000237_pt1 | contig 59217 bp, 60 predicted proteins | sample C33_27DmetaG_FD_165045 | JGI IMG/M metagenome (GOLD analysis project Ga0222718, IMG submission 165045) | Estuarine water microbial communities from San Francisco Bay, California, United States - C33_27D | ecosystem: Environmental > Aquatic > Marine > Unclassified | place: USA: California... | reverse complement strand
TACAAGAGAAACAAGGGTTGACGATTTTAGAAGAAATGATTTTGAAAATTTTTGAATTAATTTCATTTTATTTTTCTGATAAGAATAGACTATTTGAAATGTTGGAATGATTGTAGTATAGATAGATATTTTATTGTAGATATTAAATTACAGATATTGGATATTGCTACTTTAGAAAAATATGATATACAAAAAATGTATAAAACTTATGATAAGTGGCCAAAAATTGCACGTGAATCATTTGAATCTAATCAAAAACCAATCAATTTTGATAATATAGATCATATTGTATTTGCAGGAATGGGAGGATCAGGTGCTATAGGAGACATATTTGCATCTATTTTATCAAAAACAGATATTCATGTGAATATTGTGAAAGGATATCTTTTACCCCCAACAGTTGATTCTAATACATTAGTCATTCCTGTAAGTGTTTCAGGTAACACTACAGAAACTTTATCTGTATTGAAAGAGGCTTACAAGGAAAAAAGTCAAATTATTGCATTTTCTTCAGGTGGAAAAATGTTAGATTATTGTACAAAAAATAAAATAGATCATAGACTGGTTCCTCAATATCATTCTCCAAGAAGTTCGTTTACTTCATATTTATATACAATTTTAAAAGTATTACATTCTTTTCTTGATATCAAATATCAAGATATTTTAGAATCTATAACAGAATTAGAAAAAACATGTAAAAAAATTAATTCTTCAAATTTAACTGAAAATAATTCAGCTCTTAATCTTGCAAAATGGATTAAAGATATTCCTATGATTTACTATCCTTTTGGTTTACAACCAGTTGCAATTAGATTTAAAAATTCACTTCAAGAGAATTGTAAAATTCATGCAATTGCTGAAGATGTTATAGAAGCTTGTCATAATGGAATTGTTTCATGGGAGGTAGAAAGTAATGTTAAGCCAATTTTAATACAAGGTATGAATGATTATGTTAAAACAAAGGAAAGATGGAGGGTATTAAAAGAGTATTTTAAAGAAAATAAAATTAATTTCTATGAAGTGAATTCAATTGAAGGTAGTATTTTAACAAAAATAATTAATTTAAGTTATCTCTTAGATTATGCAACTCTATATTTTTCTGTATTATCAAAAAGAGATCCTACACCTGTGAAATCAATTGATAAAATTAAAAATAGCATAAATTAAAAATTTAAGAAATAATTTATTAAAATTATATAAAAAATATATCTCTTCCAGTTAAAATTTCTAATAAAATTCCAGATTTAGTTAATAAAAAATTTATCAAGTTAATTTCTCACGCTACTATAATTTTTACCATCGTAATCATCAAAAATTATTATTTCTCTTTCCTGTATTTTAGGATAAAAAAATTCTAATTTTTAAAAAATATTGCCTGAGCTGTAGGTAATTGTAACAAAATTCCAGGCTTATTTTTAAAAAATTCATCTACGGCATCTTTTGTGTCTTTATGGTTTTTCCATCCATAATCATCAAATAAAATTACTCCACCAGAAATTAATTTTGGAAAAAAATATTCCAACGTATCAATGGTAGGAGGAGTGGAATTTAGATCGATATGTAAATAAACGATTGAAGATGGGGATTCAGGCACATTATGAAATATCTCTGGAATGTAACCTTTATGGTAAATAGTCATATTTTCAAATTCTTTAAGATTTTTTTTAGTAACATCTAATTCTAATTCAGAATATCTACCTAAACTAGAAGATTCACTTTGTAATAATCCATCTTTTTGCATAGGTCCCCAAGAATCGTAAAGATGTAACTTAGACATATTACTAATTTTAGAATCTAGATTGATTTCCCTTAAAGTATAGAAGGAAGACATACCATCACCAACTCCACATTCAACAAAATTATATTCGTCAGTTAAACAAAAGGTGATCGCATGTTTTGTAGCATATGAAACAATCCAGTGCCTCCATAGTAAAGTATCAACATTATGCATATCAATTCCAGTTGAATAAATAGCACCAAATTGAAAATTTTTTTTAAGATCATTACTTGTTTGATTAAAACTAGAATTGACATCATGTATCCATGGTGGATCATGATTTGTTTGAATACCCCATCCAGAGAAAGAAGGTTTTATTGGAAAAAAAGTATTTCTGAGTTTATTCATTAAACCTCTTAATTTTGGATGTTCTAAATAGAAATTAACACAAAATTCTTCAAATTTTTTATTCATAATTACTAGAATTTTAAAATTAGTATATAACTTAACAAAGTAGAAGAGCTTAATACTAAAGTTGGAGGAGATGTTACATAATAAAATGAAAGCAGTAATTTTAGCTGGTGGTTACGGTACAAGAATCAGTGAAGAAACTCATGTTAAACCTAAACCAATGGTAGAGATTGGTGGAATGCCAATTTTATGGCATATTATGAAACATTATTCAGATTATGGAATTAATGATTTTGTAATATGTTGTGGCTACAAAGGATATATTATTAAAGAATATTTTGCAAACTATTTTCTTCATAGATCAGATGTAACATTTGATATAAAAAATAATAAAATGGAAGTTCATAAAAAATTTGCAGAATCCTGGAAAGTAACACTAGTGGACACTGGATTAGATACAATGACAGGGGGGAGATTAAAAAAAGTTGAATCATATCTAGATAATGAAACATTTTGTTTCACTTATGGTGATGGAATAAGTAATGTCAATATTGCAGAATCATTAAAACTTCATAAAGATACAAATACTATTGCAACAGTTACTGCAGTTCAACCACCAGGAAAATTTGGTCGTATGAATTTAAAAGAAAATACTGTTAATCATTTTGAAGAAAAACCAATTGGTGATCAAGGATGGATAAATGGAGGGTATTTTGTTTTAGAACCTTCAGTTTTTAAATATCTTAAAGATGAATTTACTATTTGGGAAAGAGAACCACTAGAAGAATTAGCAAAAAATAAACAATTATCAGCATACAAACATACTGGTTTTTGGCAACCTGTAGATACATTATGGGATAAAAATTATTTAGAAAATATTTGGAAAGAAAATAATGGATCTTGGAAAATATAGGAATGAATGAAAGTTTTTGGAAAAATAAAAAAATTCTAATCACAGGTCATACTGGTTTTAAAGGAAGTTGGTTAACAGTATGGTTAAAGAAATTAGGAGCAGACATAACTGGTTTTTCAAAATCAGTGCCAACAAATCCTAGTTTGTTTGAAATAGTAAATATTGAAAAGGATATCAAATCAATAATTGGGGATATTCAAAACTATGAATTGTTAAAAGAAACAATCAGCAAAAGCCAACCAGAAATTATTTTTCATATGGCAGCTCAATCACTTGTAATGAAATCATATTCAAATCCAATTGAAACTTTTTCCACGAATGTAATGGGAACAGTAAATTTACTTTATGCAGTAAAGGAAACAAAAAAGCCTAAAATTGTAATAAACATAACAAGTGACAAATGTTACGAAAATAATGAATCCTTAGAAGGATATACTGAAGATGATCCTATGGGCGGTTATGATCCTTATAGTAGTAGTAAAGGTTGTGCAGAATTAATTACAAAATCATTTAGAAAATCATTTTTTAACTCTGAACATGAAAATAATATTGGATTAGCATCAGTTAGAGCAGGAAATGTGATAGGAGGTGGAGATTGGGCAGAAAATAGATTAATTCCAGATATCATTCGTGCAATAAAAAACAAAGAAAATGTAAAAATTCGAAATCCAAAGGCATTAAGACCATGGCAACATGTATTGGATCCACTAAATGGATACATTAGTTTGGCTGAAAAATTATGGGATGATCAAACAAAGTATTCTGAAGGATGGAATTTTGGACCTGAAAAGAATGAAGTAAAACCAGTTTCATGGATTATTGAAAAATTTAATGAAATTTGGAAAAATAAAATAAATTGGGTAATAGGGAATAATGAATTACATGAAGCAAATAATTTAATTTTGAATTGTCAAAAAGCTAAATCTAGACTAGGTTGGAATTCAAAAATAAATACAGAAACAGCATTGAAATTAACAATTGAATGGTATACAAAATATTTTGATGGTAAAAATATGAAGAAAGTAACAGAAGAACAGATTGTAGAATTTCAAAAGTTATGATAAAAATGAAGACAGTTAATTGTAGAATTTGTGGGTGGAAAACTAGTAAAACATTTGTGGATTTAGGACATACTCCTCTTTCAAATTCATATTTAAAAAAAAATATGATCAAAAATGAAAAAAAAATTCCTTTACATGCACTAATTTGTACAAAATGTATGTTAGTTCAATTAGAAGAATTTGAAAATCCAAAAAAAATTTTTTCAGAATATGTATATTTTTCATCATATTCTAAAACGTGGCTAAAACATGCAGAAGAATATGTTAATAAAATGACAAAGAAATTGAATTTAAATTCAAATCACTTGGTTATAGAAATTGCTAGTAATGATGGCTATTTATTACAATATTTCAAAAAATATAAAATTCCAGTATTAGGAATAGAACCAGCTAAAAATATTGCTAAAATTGCCCAAAAGAAGAAAATTCCCACCATAACAAAATTTTTCGGTACAAAATTAGCTAAAGAGATGGTTAAATCCGGAAAACAACCAGATTTACTTTTAGGAAATAATGTTTTAGCACACGTACCAAAACTAAATGATTTTGTAGAAGGACTAAAAATTCTTCTCAAGCACGAAGGAATAATTACTTTAGAATTTCCTCACATATTACAATTAATTAATAAAAATCAATTTGATACAATTTATCATGAACATTTTTCCTATTTTTCATTAATTACATTAAAAAAATTATTTGAGATGCATAAATTAAAAATTTTTGATGTTGAAGAATTAAACACACATGGTGGTTCATTAAGAATTTTTGTTAAACATAAAGACAATAATTTTGAAAAAGAAAGAAAATCTGTTAAAAAAATATTAGAAAAAGAAAAAATGTTTGGTTTGAAAAAAATTTCCACATATACAAATTTTTCTAAAGAAGTTAATTCGATAAGAAAAGAGTTGTTAAATTTTTTACATAAAGCAAAAAAAGACAAGAAAACGGTTGTAGGATATGGAGCCCCTGCAAAAGGAAACACATTGTTAAATTTTTGTAAAATTAATTTTGAATTAATAGACTATACAGTAGATATTAGTCCTCATAAACAAAAAATGTATTTACCTGGAAGTCATATTTTAATAAAAAATCCGAATGAAATTTTTAAAACTAAACCAGATTATGTGTTAATTTTACCATGGAATTTAAAAAAAGAAATTATGATTCAAATGAAAGATATTCATAAATGGGGAGGTAAATTTGTTATTCCAATTCCAGAGGTGAAAATATATTAATGAAATTTATAAAAACAGATTTTGATGGTTGTTACATTATTGAAATTGAGAAAAAAATAGATGATAGAGGTTATTTTACTAGAATTTTAGATAATGAAATTTTGAAAAAAAATAATTTAAATTATAATTTTGTACAATCTAGTATTTCTTTTAATAAAAAAAAATATACATTGAGAGGAATGCATTATCAAACTAACCCATATGAAGAAGAAAAATTAGTTAGATGTAGTAAAGGGAAAATATTTGATGTAATAATTGATATTAGAAAAAATTCTAAAACTTTTAAAAAATGGATAGGTGTTGAATTATCAGAGAAAAACTCACGTATGATTTACATCCCAAAAGGAATGGCACATGGTTTTCTAACATTAGATGACAATACAGAGATTGTCTATCAAATTAGTCAGTATTATTCATTAGAGCATAGTAAAGGAATTAGATGGAATGACCCAGAATTTTCCATAAAATGGCCTAATGAAATATTAATTTTATCAGAAAAAGACAAAAATTATGTAGATTTTAACGAAAATGAATTATAAAAATTAAAAAAATACAATATGAATAATTATTATTAGAAAAATAATTAAAGGTGAATTACAAATGGATTAATCAAAACCCAATATAGATCTTAATTAATTTTAGATTTATTAAAAATATGATCTATTCCAGAAGTAATATCTGAAAATGAGAAATTTAAAAGATTTTCTAATTTTGTTGAATCTAAACAGGTACTAATAGGTCTAGGAGCATATTGTTTTTTTTCAAATTTTGTAACAGAACGAATTAATTTTTGATCATAAGAAAATCTCTTAGCAAGTAATGTTGCAAATTGATATCTGTTCAAACATGTTTTTCCAGTTGCATGATATAATCCAAAAATATCTTTATCGATAATTTGTAAAATCACTTGAACTAAATCATCAATTAATGTGGGAGTGTTAAATTGATCTGAAAATGGATCTACAGATTTATTATCTTTTAAATAATCTAAAATCCAATTTGTAAATCGAGATTTTTTATGCCAACCATAAACTACAGACGTTCTTAATACAACATTATTTATGGATCCACTTAAAACAATTTTTTCTGCCTCTAATTTTGTTTTTCCATAATAATTTATTGGATTAGGAGTATCAGTTTCACAATATTGTTTATTTAATTGACCTCCAAAAACAGCATCTGTAGATAAAAATATCAATTTAGAATTTATAGATACACATGCATTAACAATTTTTTGTGTTGCATCAATATGTAATCTATCAGTAATATCATGATTTGTTTCACAAAGATCTAGATTGGAATTAGCAATTGTATGAAGAACGATATCAGGATTATAATTTTCAATTATGTTTTCAATTTTATCATCATTCAATAAGTCAATTTGAAATGATTGAGTGTTTGGGATTTTGATTTCATTAGTATTATATGAAAAAATTATATCATAATTATTTTTACTTGTATTAATAAAACTACTACCAACTAACCCACTTCCACCAAGTACAAGTAGTTTAGACTTCATGTTGCAAGTAATTTGAACTTACATTAAAACTTAAAAACCATATGAAAATTAATTTATAAAATAAATTTATTCTCTAAAATACATTTATTATTAAAAATATATTGAAACGATAATGGACAAAAATGTTAATCCATTAGTTACTGTAGGTATTCCAGTTTTTAATGGTGAAAAATACATTAGAAAGGCTATCGACTCTATTTTAGCACAAACATTTTCTAATTTTAATTGCATAATATCAGATAATGGATCTACAGACAGAACAGAAGTAATATGTAAAGAATATGAAAAAAAAGATAAAAGAATAACATATGTTAAACATGGAAAAAATTTAGGTCCTGATTTTAATTTTCGTTTTGTTTTATCAAAAGCTAAATCAAAATATTTTGTATGGCTTGCATATGATGATTATTGGGAATCAACTTTTTTAGAAAAAAACACAACCATTTTAGAAAAAAATCATAATGTTGTAGGCAGTATAGGAGTAGTAAAATTTTTTGGAGTTAAAGATTTCCATATTAAAAAAAATCTTACTTTTAAAATTAAAAATTTAGTCAAACGAGGAAGTAATAAAGAGCATGAAAAATATATTCATGTACGTCCAGTATCAGGAACTTATGAAAAAAAAGTATCAACATATCTACGATTTGATCAAGCATCATTTGTTTATGGATTATTTAGAACAGAGAAACTACAAAATAGAATGGTTTCTGTTAATCAGTTAGGCTGGGATTTACTTTTAATTTTAAATATATTAAAAGATGGAGACTTGTACGTTGTAGATAAAATATTATTGTACAGATTTGTTAGTGGATTTCATTCAGGACTTACTTATTTTGGATCTTACAAGAAAAAAATTATTTCATTTACAGAATTAATTTTTCCTGGAAAAACTTTATTCATCTGGTGTGTAAACAATGTAGGAAAAAAATTTATTATAAAAAATTTAGATTGGTTTCTATTATTACTAGTATATGGTTGGTTTCAAATACTAAAAGAAATTAATAATAAAATAATTAAAAACTAAATTTAATTTTTCATTTTAAATGGATCTGCATTATGTCTAAAATAATCAATATCATGTTCTACCATCATTTTTACTAATTGTTTAAAATCTACTTTAGGCTTCCATTTCAATTCTTTATGTGCTTTTGAGGGATCACCTACTAAATCCTCAATATCAGTAGGTCGAATTAATGCATTATCTATTTCGACGAAATCATGCCAATCTCCCAAACCTGCAATTTCAGTTGCTAAAGAAAGAAATTCTTCAACTGAATGGGATTCTCCAGTTGCCACAACATAATCATCAGGATGATTTTGTTGCATCATTAACCACATTGCTTCTACATAATCTCCAGCAAATCCCCAATCTCGTTTAGCCTTAATATTTCCTAAATTAATCTTATTTTTTTTCTTATATTTTATTTGAGCAAGTTCATAACTTATTCTTCTAGTAACGAATTCCAATCCACGTAGAGGAGATTCATGATTAAACAATATCCCACAACTTGCAAATAGATCATATGCTTCTCTGTAATGATTCACCATATTATGAGCAAAAACCTTAGCAACACCATAAGGACTTCTAGGTAAAAATGGAGAATGTTCATTTTTTATTTCAGAATAATTTCCAAACATTTCACTAGATGAAGCTTGATAAAATTTAACATCATCTTTAACTTGTTTTATTGCTTCAAGAACTCTTAGTGTACCCAATCCAGTAATATCAGAAGTTAAAATTGGTTGTTCAAAAGAAGTACCAACAAATGATTGAGCGGCTAAATTGTATATTTCATCAGGATTAGACTGTTTAATTGCATTTTGAATTGATCCTTGATCTGCTAAATCTGCTTTAATCGTATTTACCTGATCAAAAATATTAATTTCTTCTAGACGTTCAAAACATTTGTGACTCGTACGCCTAAAAGTTCCAAAAACATTATAATTTTTTTTTAATAGGAAATCTGAAAGATAGGTCCCATCCTGACCTGTAACTCCTATAATCAATGCATTAGTCAATTTACTATCAATCCTTGTTGTTTTATCTTATCTAAAAATTCTCCGAATCCTTTTCCGCCTTGTTCATGTCCTTTCCAAACCTCAATAGCAAAACTTTTTTCATTAAAATTATTTAAAATAGGAATAATTTTATCATAATTCATAGTTCCCTCACCTAATTGTAATCCCTCTCCATCAACTCCTTCTGCATCAGATAAATGAAAATGATCAACATGTTTTTCAATACTAGTTAGTTCATCAACTAAATCAATATTCATTTTATTACAATAAAGTTGGGAATGACATAAATCATAGCAGACATTAAATCCAGTTTCATTACAATAATTTATCATATCGTTAGCACTAAGAAATACATTTGAATTCCATCTACCTCCAAAAAACCACGCATATGGTGGCATGTTTTCCATCAAAAAATTAATATTTTTTATATCTAATTTTTTTACACCATCTAACATTGTTCCTTTCATTATTTCAATATCTTCAGAACTTAACTCATTTAATGAATATCCTCCAGGATGTACAATTAATGAAGGGGTACCAGTAAAGTGTTCATTTAATAAAATTGTTTTATCAATAGCTTTTTGAATTAATTCAATAGTTGTTTCTTGTGAATGAATTTGATTTGTTTCACCCAAACTTGCAAGATCTAGAAGTTTTTTATCATAATATTCATAGCAATGTATCATTAATTTCATATCAAAATTAGATTCTAATTGTAATCCTAAATCACTATCTGAAAAATGAAATTCCAAAATTTTTGGATTAAATTTTAGTAAATCATCTAAATCATGTTTTCTGACTTTCATTCCTAATATCATAAATCATCACTTTGAAGATATGAGCCCTTTTTTATGCTTCGATTTGATTTTTTACCTTGAATTTTATAAAAAAATTGAGGAGACAAGCCTTTAGCAGGTCCTCTAACTTCAAGATTATTTTCACTAAAAATTTCTCCTTTCTCAATATTACATCTACTAACCAAACTTTTACCAAGAACTTCTTTTTGTAAAATTTCCCCTCTTGTCATCTTTTTTATGGGTTTACCTAGAGAATTTTCGGCTTCTCGAATAAATTTTATCAATTGAGAAAATTCTAAAGGTTCTAATGAAGAAGATTGATCAATCCCTTCCATTGTTTTATCTAAAGTTATATGACGTTCAATAAGAACAGCACCTAAAATTGCAGCAGTTACAGATGGAATAATTCCTTGTTCATGTCCACTATATCCAACAGGTAACTGAAATTTTTGTTCAAGGTGATGAATAAGAGATAGATTAAGGGTATCTACAGGAGCAGGATAAGTACTGTTAGAATGTAATAGTAAAAATTCAATATTTTTTTCTTTAAGAAAGTTTACTGTTTTTTCAATTTCTTCCATAGTTGACATTCCAGTAGAAATTAGTATTGGTTTTTTTGTTCTTGTAATATAATCTATTAAGGGGAAATTAGTTAAATCAGCTGAAGCAATTTTATATGCTGGCACATTAATAGATTCTAAAAAATCTACACTTTTTGTATCCCAACCAGTACACAAAAAAGTAATATTTTTTTCATTACAATATTTAATAATTTCATGATAATCAGAATCACTAAGTTCAACTTTCTTTAAGACATCTAGAAGTATTTCTAATCCCTGACTTTCAATATTTGGATTTTCTAAAACTTCTAATCTATAAAGAGAATTCAAATCTCTTTTTTGAAATTTCACTGCGTTTGCGCCAGCAGTTACAGCTACATCAATTAATTTTTTTGCAATATTAATATCCCCGTTATGATTTATTCCAATTTCTCCAACAATATAACAAGGGCAATCTTTCCCAATTAACGTTTCAGAAATTTTAATAATATTTTTTTCAGTATAGTCCATAATATTCATCACAATAATTTTTCACACTAACTATAAATCCTAAATTTAATAATAATTACCAAGAAACATATCCTCCATCCATTACAAAATTTTCTCCTGTAACATAACTTGATTTATCACTACATAAATAATCAACTAATCCATTTACTTCTTCTTTTTTCATCATTCTTTTCATTGGAGTTAATTTTGAATATTTTTTGATAAATTCCTTACTTTGATTTTGATGTATACCTCCAGGTGAAATACAATTAACTCTAATTTTAGGAGCTAAGTGTACTGCAAGATATTTTGTCATACCAATAACTCCAAATTTTGAAATAGTGTATCCAATATCTTTATGAGAATCACCATAAATATCAGGTCTAGGTGAAACCAATCCCAAATAAGATGAAAAATTTACAATTGAACCTTGTTTATTATTTCTTGCAAATTCTCTACAAACAGAAAATAAAGATGTTAAGTTTACATTCAAATAATTTGAAAAAGAAGATAAAGGAAAATTAAATAATGTATTTTTTTTTCGTTTTGAATTCATATGATCATTAAGAGCAAAACAATTTATCAGATAATTAGAGTTATTATCTTTGAACCATTTTTTAACAAATTTTTCATCAGATAAATCATGTCCTAACTTAATGTCAAGTTTTAATATTTTATAATTTTTTTTAAAAAATCTACATAAAGTTGAACCTAGATATCCCTCAGAACCAGTAATAATAATTTGTTTCAATTATTCAACTTTTAATTGGATTTTATTATATTCTTCTGTTCAATGTCTAGTTAAATACAAAAAACCAATAGTAGGCACAAAAATTACTAAGATTAAGTTATTAATTCTGAAAGAATAACCTTTGTAATGACAAAAAAACTTGAAAAATCAATTAAACTTAAAGAACGAGCAGATAAAGTTATTCCTCATCAAACGGGAACATTCAGTAGAGCCGCAGGAAGTTTTGTTAAAGGAGTGTATCCTATGTATGTACAAAGTGCAAATGGATCTAAATTTTTTGATGTAGATGGAAATGAATATTTAGATTATTTGTGCGGTCTTGGACCAATAACTCTTGGATATAATTATTCTAAAGTAAATGATGCAATAATTAAACAATTACAAAAAGGAATTTTATATTCATTACCATCTCCAGAAGAAGTAGAATTAAGTGAATTATTATCTAAAACAATTCCACATGCAGAAATGATAAAATTTGAAAAATCAGGATCAAATGCAGTTACTGGTGCAATAAGAGCTGCACGTGCAATAACACATAATGAAAAAATTGCATATTGTGGAAGTGGAGGTGTTTGGCATGATTGGCAAGCGGCTATGGTCAGTAGAGATGAAGGTGTTCCAAAATTTAATGCAAATTTAATAAAAATTTTTGATTATAATGACATAGAAGGATTAGAACAAATATTTTTAGAAAATAAAAATGAAATTGCAGCAATAGTATTAGAACCAACACATTTTGAAAAACCAAAAAATAATTTTTTGAAAAGAGTAAGAAAAATTGCTGATGAAAATAATGTAGTATTAATTTTAGATGAAATAGTTACAGGATTTAGATTTGATTTAGGAGGTGCACAGAAATTTTTTGATGTTAAAGGTGATTTTGTTTGTTTTGGGAAAGGAATGTCAAATGGATTACCATTATCTGCAATTACAGGTCCAGAAGAATTCATGAAAAAATTTGATTCATTATGGGTATCATCTAGTAATAATAGTGAGATATTGTCGATTGCAGGCACAATTGCCGTAATTAATGAAATGAAGGAAAAAAATACAATTTCTCATTGTTGGAAGATGGGAACAAAATTATTTGAAGGATGGAATAAAATAGTTGAAAATAATAATATTAATGCAAAAGTAAACGGATATCCAATTAGAATGGAACAGGTATGTTATGATAAAAATGGAAAAGTATCATTAGAATTAAAATCATTATTATTACAAGAAATGGTGAAAAAAGGAATTTTCATGTCTCCACTTGGTGCAGTATATTTGTCATATTCACATTCAAATGAAGATATAGAAAAAACATTAGAAACATTAGATGAAGTATGTAAAATAATTAATTTGAAAACAAAAAATAATAATTATAGAGAACTATTAGAAGGTGAAATGCCAAAAACAATTTGGAGTATGAAAATTCCACCAACAAAGAAATCAGAATGATATAAATATAATTTTAAAATTTGTGTATCAGGAAATTATGAGAAAAAATAAAGATTTACAAAATTTTTATCAAAAAGTGTATTTGAAAGGAGAGAAGAAGCACTATACACATTTTGTTACAAAACATACTACAACTTCAGAAGCTGATGAAATTCTAAAAGAAATGAAATGGAAATCTAAGAGAGTTTTAGATGTTGGATGTGGAACAGGAAATTTTGCACTTAAGGCAGCAAAAAAAGGAGCAAATGTTTTAGGGATAGATTTCGCAGAAGAAGCTATCAATATTGCAAAAAAAACACGGAAACATCCAAATCTTAATTTTGAAAATGTTGATGTGAAAAATATCAAGGAAAAATTTGACATTATTGTTTCAATTGGGACTTTAGAACACATGGATGAGCCATTTAAAACTTTGAAAAAATTAAAATTACATTTGAAACCTAAAGGAAAAATTATCATCACAACTCCAAATTGGACAAATCCAAGAGGGTATGTGCTAATGACATTGTTGCACTTATTTGATGCACCAATTACACTTGCAGATCTACATTACTTAACACCTATTGATCATGAGAAATGGGCTAAAAAGTTAGATATGAAAATAAAATGGAGAACAATAGAAAAGTCATGGGGACATGGAGAAGTTTTGATAAAAGATTTTAAAAGAAGAATTCCAAATGTGTTGTCAGATGCAGGATTGCCAAAAAAAGAAAAAAATATTGCTTCTTTAATTAAATGGTTAGAGAACAATGTTTTGAAATTAGATAATTCATTGCCACAGAGCGGTGCAGTTGGACTATATGTTTATTCCAAAAAATAATAAGAAATAAATTAAATTTTGTTTTTACGATTAAATAGTATAAAGAGTTCTTAATATCTACAATGAAAAAAGTTATCGCTTCAATTCAAGTTCGTTTTAATTCTACAAGATTACCTGGAAAAGTTCTAAAAGAAATTTGTGGCAAACCTATGTTAGAATTAATGTTAGAAAGATTATCTAAATCCGAATTAATCGATGAAATTATTATTGCTACAACAATTAATAAAAATGATGATCCAATTTTTGAATTATCTAAAAAATTAGGGTATAAAGTTTTTAGAGGAAATGAAAAAGATTGTTTAGATAGACATTATCAAGCAATTAAAAATAGTAATGGAGATTTTATTTGTAAAATAACTTCAGATTGTCCTTTAATTGATCCTGAAATTGTTGATAAAGTAATCAAATATTATTTTGAAAATGAAAAAAAATTTGATTATGTGAGTAATGTACATCCAGCAACATTTCCGGACGGATTAGATGTAGAAATGTTTTCTTTAGCTACACTTGAGAGATCTTGGAAGGAAGCTAAAAATCAAGATGAGAGAGAGCACACAACTACGTATATGTGGAAAAATCCATTGATTTTTAGAATAGGAAGCGTCACAATGCCAAGCGGAAAAAATCTATTTAAAAAAGAAAGATGGACTGTAGATTACCCAGAAGATTTTGAATTTGTAAAAGCAATATACGAAAATTTGTATCATAATGGAAGAATTTTTCTTTTAAATGAAATTCTTGAATTTTTAAGTGAAAGAGAAGATATTAAAAAAATCAATCAACATTTAGTTGAAAAAAATGCAGTTCATTAAGATTGTTAATACTACTAATAATTTAAAAATACTAAAAATCGTGTAAATATATTATATCAATGGAAAAAAGTAAAAAAATAGTTTTGATAGGATGTGGAAATATTGGAAGTAGACACCTACAGGCAGTTGTAAAAGTTAAGAGTGTAACATCAGTTGAAATTGTTGAGCCAAATATTAAATCACAAAAAACAGCTAAATTAAGATTAAATGAAATTGAATTTAATAAATTGAAGCAGAAAATTTTCTGGCATAAATCTCTATCAACAATAAAAAATCAAAGTGATTTAGTTATTGTTGCAACAAATTCTAAAGGAAGAGTAGATTTAATTCAAAAACTTCTTGAATTAGGCCATAAAAAATTTATCGTAGAAAAAATGGTTTGTCAATCAGTAGAAGAATATAAAAAATTATTATTTCTTTTTAAAAAATTTAATGCAAAAGGTTGGGTTAATACAAATCGTAGATATTTTAAGTCATATCAGAATATTAAAACAAGATTTGTAAATTCAGAAAATATTCATTTATCAGTATTTGCAAGTAATTCAGGATTAGGAACAAATGCCATTCATTTTCTTGATTTATTTTCTTGGTTATCTGAAGACTATAAAATAAAACTTAATGGGGAATTTCTTGAAGATAAAATAATTGAAAATAAAAGAGGAGATGATTTTAAAGAATTTGTGGGAACCATAATTGGTTTTAGTAAAAATTCATTTGTGTCATTGACATTTTTTCCTGCAAAAAAAGAATCATTTTTAATAAAAATTTATGGTGAAAATCGTTATGCTGTTATTGATGAATTAAAGGAACAAAGTTATTTTATTGATAAAAAAGGCAAAGTAAAAATTAATGGAAAATTTGGGCATACTAGTGAATTAACGACAAAAATTATTCAAGATATTTTTTCAAAAGATAATTGTTTACTACCAACCCTCAAAGATTCATCCTATTCACATAAAGAATTATTCCGTATTTTTAATAAACATCTAAAAAAGACATTAAATAAGGATGTAAAATTATGTCCTATCACGTAGATGATTAAAGAGGCATATGAAGATCTAACAAAAATGAATTTGTTAGATTTTAGTAAAAAATCAGTTCTAATTATAGGTGCTGGATATATTGCAAGTCAATATGCAATTGCATTATCAAATATGAAAATTAAGGATGTTACTATTTTAGGAAAAAATAAAGAAAATTTACAAAAATTTAAAGAATTTCCTAATTTTGAAATTATTGATGGAGGTTATGAAAGAAATTTATCAAAAATAAAGAAAAAAGATTTAGTTATCATAGCAACACCCATAGAAGAATTAACGAATACTGCAAAAAAAGTTATTGAAAATGGACACAGTAGAATTTTAATAGAAAAACCAGGATCTATTTTTAAAAATGATTTATTAGAACTTAAAAAAATAATAAAAAAAGAAAAAGTAAGAATTGCATACAATAGATTTTTTTATCCAAGTTTTCATAAATTGTTATCATTAGTTCAAAGTGAAGGAGGAATCACTTCTTGTAAATTTGATTTTACTGAATGGCTACATACAATTGAAATTGAAAAGTATGATACTAAAATCTGCAATAGATGGGGAATTAGTAATTCATTGCATGTGATATCAATGGTATTGGGATTGATTGGAATGCCAAAAAAAATTTCTACATTTCAAATGGGCAGTTTAGAATGGCATCCAACAGGTTCTATTTTTGTTGGAAATGGAATTTCAGAAAATGATATACCATTTTCTTATCATGCAAATTGGGGAGGAGGTGGAAGATGGGGAATTGAAGTTATAACTAAAGAAAACATATACAGATTAATTCCATTGGAAAAATTATTTGTTTCAAAAAAAGGATCCACTAGATGGGAAGAAGTAAATCTACAAAATCCATTTTCAGATGTTAAAGAGGGAATTGCAGAAGAAATTGCAACTATGTTAAATGACGAACTAGATAAAAAAGTAGGTATGATTAGCTTAACTGATGCAATAGAATTTAATGGAATTGCAGAAGAAATTTTTGGATATAAAATTAAATAAAAAGATGATAATATGATAAAAACTCTAGTTTTAGTAGATGGTAAAATAGATTTCAACATTTTAAAATCAGAACATCTTAAAGATTCAATTGTAATTACTTTTGATTATTATTCTCACAAATCTCTATCTGAAAAAAAAATTGAACATAATAATGTGGAAGATTATTTTAATGAAAAAGATAAAAAACAAATTGATGATCTTGCTTTAAAATTAGGAACTAATTGGTATAAAGATAAAACAGTTGAAAAAATTCTAAATTATGATGGATTGAATTTAGGAACACTTTTAGAATTAGAAATGCCAAGTTATTTTTTTAAGCATTTAAAAATAATAATGGGAATTAAAAAAATTATAGAAAAAGAAAATCCAACAAAAATAATATCTTTCTCACTAAATAATTATGTCAAACATATTTGTAAAAATTATGATGTGGATTTAATTTTATTAAAAAATAATAAAGCATCAAGTTTATTTTTTGATAAAATTGAAATTCCAATAAATTTAGGATTTACAAGTAAGAAAATTAAACTAACAAGAAAAAATTATTTTAGACTAAAAAAAACAGTGGATAGTATTTCAAATGTAATATGGAAAACTAAAGTAAATATAAAATCAATTAAAAATCAAAAATCAATTATTATATTTGATTTTCATACAATTAGTTATAAGGATCTTATCAAAATATTTTCTTCAAATTCAAAAAATATTATAATTCTTAATCAAAGGAAACCAGCAATTTGGAATTCTGAAAGTCTAAATATAATAAAAAAGTCAAATTGCAAAATATTATCTTTAGAAGACTTTGAAAATAAAAATACTAAGACTAAAACAAACATAGAAAATCAAGTATTAAAAAATAAGTTAGAAGATCTTTGGGGAAAAAATAAAATATTAGAAGAAATATTTTTGTTAAACAATGAAAGTTTTTGGGAAATTATAAAAGAAGATTTTTCTCAAATAATTGTAAAAAGATTAACTGAGAGCATACAAAGATTTAATCTTTTAAAAGAACTATTTGAAAAAATTACAATTTCAGTAATTTTAGATTGGGCACATGTAGCTATGGAAGAAAAAGAAATGACTCACATAGCGAATAAACAAAACATTCCCATTTTATGTTTGCAACATGGAATAATGACACTAAATCCATCTTTAGAAAAATATCTTCCTTTAATGCCAGTACTACCATCAAATAATTCAAAAATGTTAGTATGGGGTAAAACAATGGAATCATATTTACTAAAACACAATGTATCACCAACAAATATAGAAATTATTGGAAGTCCACGTCATGATAGATTTTTTAAAAGAAGAAATGAAATAAAGAATGATTTTACAATACTTATTGCATCAAATAATTTGTTTCATGTAAATTTTAATGGGAATGAAACCGAAGCCTATCAAAATCTTGAATATTATATTAAAAATATTTTAAAATTCATAAAATTAAATACTAATAAAAAACCAATTATTAAATTACATTCTAGTGAATATTTTAACATAGCACCAATCATAAAAAATATTGATCCAAATATACCAATTTATCAACATGAAGATCTTTTACCAATTTTAGAAACATGTGATTCATTAATTTCATTAAATTATTCTACTATCCTAGTAGATGGATTAATTCTTAAAAAACCAACTATGGTAATTTTGCCAGAAAAACAAAATTATGAAGAAGAAGAGATAATAAAAAAAGGTGCAGTAGTAGTAGTTTCCAATAAAATAGAATTAGAAACAAAACTGAATGATTTTTTATGTAATAAACAATTTAGAAATGATTTAATTGTTAATGGAGAAGATTTTTTGAATGAATATTTTTCCTTTCAAGGAAATTCATCTAAAGTATTATCAGAACTTTTATTAAATATAGATAAAAATTAATTTTGCCATTTTGACCAGTCATAGTCATCAAATGAATCATTTCTCATTTCATTATCATTAGGGCGCCAAGCAAGATCTGCCAAAGTGAGAACTCTAGAAACATTTTTTGACAAATTAACATGTGCAGAAGAACAATTTTTTGGAACATGTACCATAACAGGATTTTCATCACTAGATTCAATTTCAATATAATTGCCATTATTCTCTTTAATGATGAAAACAACTTTTCCATGAATACATACAAAATGACTATCTCTCTTAGTGTGAATATGTGGTCCTTTAGATTCACCCGGATTAACTGAACTCACATAAATCATATTTATCGGATTTTTAATTATTTTATCCCAATCTCTCCAAATTACAGTTAAAGAACCATTGACATGATTATCTTGGATATCTTTAGTAGGATGTAATTCTAAATTAAATTTATTAATATTATTTTCACTCATGATAAAATAATCTATTCAATTAATAAAAATCTTCATTGATTAAAAATACCACGATAGTATTGATGTAAAACGTTATTTTATTGTAAAAATCTACTAATTTTATGAAATTATTAGTTACTGGAGGATTAGGTTTTATTGGAAGTAATTTCATTACAGAAATTCTAAAAAATAATTCAGATTTAGAAATAACTAATATTGATGCAGAATTACATGGTTCAAATAAAATGAACTTATCAAATTTGGAAAATAATCAAAAATATAAATTTGTTAAAGGTAATATTACAGATAAAAAATTAATGGAAAAATTAATTTTACAAAATGAAATAATTATTAATTTTGCAGCAGAATCATTTGTAGATAGAAGTATATCTGATGCAAAACCATTTTTAGACTCTAATGTAAATGGTGTGTTCACAATCTTAGAAATTATAAAAAAAATGAAGAAAAAATTAATTCATATTTCTACAGATGAAGTTTTTGGTAGTTTAAAAAATGAAAGTGCAAATGAAGAGTATAGATTTAATCCTTCTAGCCCATATTCTGCAACAAAAGCTTCAGCAGAATTATTAATTAATTCATATAGTTTAACATATGATTGTGATTGCATAATTACGAGATGTACAAATAATTATGGTCCAAAACAATTTCATGAGAAACTAATTCCTAAAGTAATTCATTTAGCAAGTCAAAATAAAAAAATTCCTGTTTATGGTAATGGTAAAAATATTCGAGATTGGATTTATGTAAAGGATCATTGTAAAGCAATTTTTGAAATATTAAAAAAAGGTAAATCAGGTGAATCATATAATATTTCATCTAATTATGAATTAAAAAATATAGAAATTGTTAAAAAAATTTTAGAATTAATGAATAAAAAAGCAGATCTTATTGAATTTGTAGAAGATAGACCAGGTCATGATTTTAGATATAGTTTAGATTCATCAAAAATCCATAAAGAAATAGGATGGAAAAATGAAATGTCATTTGAAGATGGAATTAATGAAACCATAAAATGGTATGAAGAAAATGAAAAATCACATACCAATATTCCAAATTCAGCACTAGAAAATACACCTTGGAAAAATTAAGTTTAAGTTTGATAGATAAAAGTCATTGATATGAAAGGAATAATTCTTCATGGAGGCCATGGAACAAGATTAAGACCATTAACACATACAGGACCAAAACAATTACTTCCAATTGCTAATAAACCAATGTCACAATACGGAATTGAAGCAATGATTTCATCAGGAATTGACGAGATTGCAATTATCATAGGTGGAATTGGTGCAAATAAAGTAAGAGAATATTATGGAAATGGGGAACGTTTTGGTGTTAAATTTTCTTACATTGAACAAGATCAACCCAAAGGAATAGCACATGCAATATCTTTATGTAAAAATTTTATCATGAATGAAAAATTCTTAGTTTTTTTAGGAGATAATATTTTAAAAGATAGTATCACAAAATACGGTGAAGAATTTCAAAAAAGTAATGCAGATGCATCAATTGTATTGTGTAAGGTTGAAAATCCATCAAGATTTGGAATTGCAGATATTAAAAATGAGAAAATAATTAAAATTATTGAAAAACCTAAAGAACCACCAACAAATTTAGCTGTGATAGGAGTTTATTTTCTTACTCCAAAAATATTTGATGTAATTGATAGATTAAAACCATCATGGAGAAATGAATTAGAAATTACTGATGCATTGCAAATGTTGTTAAAAGAAAATAATAATATTATTTATAATACAGTATCTGAAAATTGGAAAGACACAGGTACTCCGGAAGATATCATTCAAGCTAATCACATAATTTTAAAAGATCTTAAACCATATTTTCATGCAAAAAAAGATGAGAGTGTTACTATAGAAGGCAATATTTTGGTAGGTAAAAATACAATAATTAAAAATGGGACAAAGCTAATTGGTCCTATAATTATTGGAGAAGATTGTGAAATTGAATCTGCGGTTATTGGTCCAAATACAAGCATATCTAATCATACAAAAATTTCAAAAGGCAATATTTCCGACAGTATAATTATGGAAAATTGTGAAATTGATTGTAATTGTAAAATAAAAGACAGCATCATTTCAAATAATTCAAAAATTTTACAAAATAATAATTCAGATGAAGAAGAAAAATTTCTTTTAGGTGAAGGTACAAAAATATTTCTTTAGCAATAATTTATGATTTAACTTAAATTGTTGGATAAATATTTTATTTGTATGGAATCGCAAAAAAATATTCTTCAAATAAACAATATTGAAAATACCATAAATAGTCTAACTGATTTTATCAAAGATTACACAATTAAAAAATTTAGGAAAAAGGGGGTTGTTATAGGTATTAGCGGGGGAATAGACTCTGCGGTTACAACAGCATTATCAGTTAGAGCATTAGGACCTGAGAACGTGTTAGGATTAATTATGCCCGAAAAAGATTCTAGTGAAGATAGTAAAGAATTTGCCGAATTATTAGTAAACAAATTAGAAATTAAAAGTAAAGTTCTAAACATTACAGAAAATTTGGAATCATACGGAGTTTATAATATTAGAGAAGAGATTGTCAAAAGAAAATTTCCTAGATATGATAAAAACTGCCAATATAGAGTGGCAATTCCAAATAATTTTTTTGAAGAAGGAGTGAGAATTCCTTTTTTAGAAGTTTTAGAAAAAAATGGAAATACAAACAAAATAAAATTATCATATAATGATTATTTGACATTGACTGCAGCAACATCCATTAAACATAGAGTAAGAATGACTTTAGAGTATTTTTACGCTGAAAAATTAAATTATCTTGTAATGGGTTCTACAAACAAATCAGAATGGATTCAAGGTTATTTTGTTAAATATGGTGATGGAGGAGTGGACTTGGAGCCACTTGCAGAATTATTTAAAACGCAAATCTATCAAATAGCAAAATTTTTAGATATACCAACTGAAATAATTAACAGGAAAGCAAGTCCTGATACATGGAGTTATCAAATAAGCGATGAAGAGTTTTTCTTTGGTATTCCATATAAGATAATGGATACAATTTGGTATTCTAAAGAAAACAACATTCCAGTTTCAGAAATCAGCAAGATTATAAATTTAGATGAATCTCAAATTAATGAAATTTCAAGTCATATAGAAAAAAAATCAATCTCAAGTGAACCAATGAGAAATATCCCACCATCATGGAAATTTAATACGAGTGAATAATTCAAATCATTTGAAAAAGTTAGCTTAGTAATATTAAGAAGATGTTTTATTTTAGGATATATCAAACATGAAAGAACCATTAGTTAGTATAATCATATTAAATTATAATGCAGGAGATCTATTAATTCAATGTGTAGGCTCGATTCTGAAAAGTAATTACAAAAATTTTGAAATAATTTTAGTGGACAATGTTTCAAAAGATAATAGTCATAAAATATGTAAAGAGAAATTTCAGGAGATAAATTTGATTGAAAATAATGAAAATTTAGGGTATTGTGAAGGAAATAATGTAGGTATAAGAAATGCGAAAGGAGAATTTCTAACAATTTTAAATCCAGACACAATTGTTGATTCAAATTGGCTAAATGAACTAATCCATGCCTATAAAAAATTTGGAGATGGCTTTTATCAACCAAAAATTCTTGCAACAACAGATCATAATATTTTGTTAAGTACAGGAAATGAAACCAATCTCTTTGGATTTGGATATTCTCGTAGTAAAGGCATTACAGATGTAGGACAATTTAATGAAAATGAAATTGTAGGTTGTGCTTCTGGTACATGTTTATTTACATCGTCAGAAATTTTTAAAAAAATTGGAATGTTTGATCCATTTTTGTTTGCATATCACGATGACTTAGAATTATGTTGGAGAGGATTGTTACAAGGAATAAAATCTTACTATGTTCCAAAATCAATCATCTATCATCCAATTGAAGGATATAGTTTTAGATGGAGTAAATTGAAATTTTATCTTTTGGAGAGAAATAGGAAATATTGTATTTTAACACACTACTCAAGAAAAACATTATTAAAAATGATTCCGGCATTGATGCTGGTTGATTTGGCAGTGTATTTATTTTACATAAAAAAGCGAATGACTCTACAAAAAATTAAAGCAGATTGGAGTATTATAAAAAATCTAAATGTAATCAATAAACAATATTTACAAATTCAAAAAAAACGATGTGTTCAAGATAATGAAATAATTAGATGTTTTAAAGACGAAATAGAAGTGCCAAAATGGGTAGCAAATCAAGAAAGCAATCAATCTTTCAATAATTTTTTAAGAAAAATTGGCAAATTTACACGAAAACTTATAAACTAAATTTTATTTTTTGATTTTTCAGAAATAACGATAGCAGTTGCATAATCAGCATCATGACTTATAGATACTAAAAAATTGTAAGATGAATTGTTTTTCAATTTTACAATAGGTTTTGAATCTTTATGTGAGGTTTGAATATCTAAATAATCTATTTTTTCAGATAGTGATTTTTTTATTGCTTCTTTAGTTGCAAATTTTCCAGCAAAATGTTCAGACTGATTTTTAAATTTTAAACAATATTGTATTTCAGAAATTAAAAAAATTTTTTTATAAAATGACTGATTTTTTAGATATGGTAATTTAATGAATCGAGGTATATGAACAATATCAATCCCCACTCGAAAATTTTCAATCATATTAAAAATACTTGATAAGGTTTATTTATTATTCATTATATTTCGCATATTATATTGAATAATGATGATATAAAAACAGAAATTAAAAAAATTTTTTCACAGGTATTTCCTTCTCTTGATGATAATTTTGTATGGGGTAAACTACAAAAAGATTATGAAGGGTGGGATTCTTTTGCACAATTACAATTAATTACGATGACTGAAGAGTTGTTTAAAATCGAAATTAGTTTAGATGATGCAATTAAAGTAAAATCAGCACAAGATCTTTTCGATTGTATAAAGTCTTCAACATGATTATTACAGACTATTTACAATTATTTGCTCAAAAAACACCTGACAAAATAGCAGTTAGTGGAATCGAAAATATTACATATAAAAAATTATTTCAAAAAGTTTCAAATTTTTCAAGTTCTATCTCAAATATTCCTGAAAGATCAGTAGTTTCATTAATGTTTGATAATTCGATCGAATTTTTAATTTCTTATCTAGGTACAGTTTCTGCAGGACATGTTGCACATTTGATTTCTACAAAGATTTCAAAAGCAAATCTTGAATCCCAGATTAAGTCATCAAATCCGGAGATTATCTTAACAAAAGAAAAATTCATGCGTGAATTTGAAGGATTGGATTTGGGTAGAGGTAGTTTAATAGAATATTCAGATATGGAAAAAAATGAAGATGTAAGGATTAATAGAAAACCAAAGATGAACGATTATGCATATCTACTATTTACATCAGGAACAACATCTGAACCAAAAGGAGTAGCTATTACTCACTCTCAATCTGAATTTACTACAAATAATATTATCAAAATTTTAGGCTATAATTCATCAGATGTAAATATGGTTCCCATCCCTTTTTTTCATTCATTTGGATTAGGTTGTGTTCATACATCAATTTTCACGGGGGCATCATTAATTATTCAAAAGAATACTTCTGATATATCAAATATGTTAGATATAATTGAAAATAATGAAGCGACAACATTTGCAACAGTTCCAGCAACGCTTACGACCATTTTAAAAAATTATAGAAAAAAAGCTGAAAAAACTTTTTTAAATTTAAGACTTATCATGACAAATAGTACATCAATTCCAATTACAACAGTAAAAGAATATAAAAAAATTTTGAAAAATGGACATTTGGCAACTTATTATGGATTAACAGAAGCTTCAAGATCTACCTTTATGGTTTTCAAAAAGGATATTGAAAAAGAAGCATCAGTTGGAATACCGGCGCCTAATGTACAAATTAAAATTGTGAGGAAAAATGATGACGAACAACAAGGGAATATTTTGATTAAAGGAAAAAATGTTATAGAAAAATACTGGAATAATGTTGAAGCAGATAAAAAAATTGTAAGTGGATGGTTAGAAACAGGGGATTTAGGTACAATAGATTCAGAAGGATATTTGTATTTAGTTGGAAGAGATGATGATATTATCAATGTTGCAGGAAATAAAGTTAATCCTTATGAAATTGAAAAAATAGTTAAAGAATTATCAGGAATAGAAGAAGCAATAATTGTGGGCAAAAAACATGAAATTTTTGGAAATGTTATTAAATTATTTATAAAAAAATCAGGAATCTCAGAAATCAAAAAAACAGACGTTCTGTCTTATTGTATAAAGAATATGGAACGATATAAGGTGCCTATAGATATTGAATTTATAGATGAATTTCCTAGAACAGAATATGGAAAAATAAAGCGATTTATGTTACAAGAATAATTTCAATTTAGAAATGGAAGAAATTGATGATTTTCATTCAGTAAATGAAAAAGAAATTATGGAATATTATAATTTTAAAGGTACTTTAGGCAAATTTAGATTAAGACTAAAATTTCTAAAGTCTTGGATTCTTCATTCAATGGCATATTCATCTCCATTATCAGAATGGATTATTGTAATGCAACGAGCAAGAGGGGTAAAAATTGGTAAAAATTGTTATTTTTCACCTTATGTACAAATTGATTTGTTATATCCCCAATTAATCATCATAGAAAATAATGTTGGAATTGGTGCAAATTCAATGATTTTTGCTCATGCAAACCCTACAGCAAATTTATATCTAAAAAATCACGGATATTCCAGAAAAGTTGAGCCAGTTAAAATAAAATCAGGAGCAGTGATAGGTCCTGGAACTATTATTTCTGCAGGAGTGACTATTGGTAAAAATTCAATGACTATGATTGGCAGTGTAGTTGGAAAAGATGTACCAGATAATTGTGTTGTAGGGGGTAACCCTGCAAGAGTCATCAAAACAATTGAGTAAGTTATACAATAAAATTATGTTCTACGGTTTGCCTGATTGGATATACTGTATAATACAACGGACATTAGTAATAACATAAGTCCCAAAACTAGGCTTCCCAAAGCTAAAAGTGTTGAAGGTATTGAAAAGTATCTAGTATCATTAAAGATTGCTAACACTATTACAGAATAAATTATTCCAATTACAAGTAAAATAAATCCAGGAATTCCCAGATATTTTAATGGATGATTAATTGCAATTAATTCAATTATAGATGCAATTACTCCCATAGAATGAGAAACAGGATTTTTTGTTGAAGTTTTTTCTCCAGTATTATAAATTACTGTAACATTTTTCTCAGTTATTTTAAGATCTTTATTTACTGCATCAACAAGAATTTCAGAATCAACTCCAAATCCATTTGTAGAAAAAGATATTTTTTCTAATGCATTTTTCGAATATGAACGAAAACCACTCTGTGTATCCTCAAAAGGTAAATTTGCTGCAAGTTTTGTAAATTTATCAAGTATTTTATTTCCTGCTTTTCTATAACTAGGCATTTCTTCTGAGTCTAAAAACCTATTTCCTATAACAACATCAAATTTTTTAATTTTAATTGGTTCAATCAATATTGGGATTTCTTCTGGTAAAAATTGGCCATCACCATCGATCGTAATAATTATGTCAGCATGAAGATCATTTGCTTTCTGAAAAAGAGTTTTTAAAGCTGCACCCTTTCCAAGATTCTTGTCATGTTTTATAACAATTGCACCAGATGATTTTGCATTAACAGATGTATTATCAGTAGAACCATCATCACATACCAATACTTTATCAACATATTTTTGTGACTTTTTAATTACTTCAACAATTTGATGTTCAACATTAAAAGCTGGGATACAGGCGATAGATAACATATTTTATTATTTTAATATATTATGTCTATATCAATATTTAACATACAGATAATTTAGACATATCATCATCAGGCTAGAAGAATGAAAAACAAAAATATAATGTCAGTAGATTTAGAAGATTTTTTTTGTGATCTTCCATTTGAATCATGGTCAAAATATGAGAGTAGGGTATTAAAAAATACAAATAAAATTCTAGATTTATTTGAAAAATATCAAATTAAAGCCACATTTTTTACATTAGGATATATTGCAGAAAAGTTTCCAGATTTAATTAAAAAAATTGATGATAAAGGACATGAAATTGCAAGTCATAGCTATTCTCATTTAGATATTAGAAAAACAACAGAAAAAGATTTTGAAAATGATATTGTAAAATCAATTAAAATATTAGAAGAAATTATAGGGAAAAAAGTGTTAGGTTTCAGAGCACCATATTTTTCAATTGATAAAAAATCATTTTGGGCAATGAAAATTTTATCAAAATATTTTAAATATGATTCTAGTATTTTCCCTGTTAAAACTCCATTATATGGAATAAGAAATGCACCAAGAAATATTTACAAACCAAATCTTACAAATCCAAGTATTGAAGATATAGAAAGTGAATTAATTGAAATTCCTTTAGCTACAGATAGAATTCCAATTATAGGAAATATTCCAATTGCAGGAGGATTTCATTTACGATTTTTACCATATTTTTATATTAAATATGGATTAAATAAAATCAACAATAGTAATAATTCATTTATTTTTTATATTCATCCTAAAGACTTAGATCCTGAAATGCCAAAAATAAATGAATATGCATGGCATTATTATTACAATCTTAGCGGTGCAACAAAAAAGTTTGAAAAAATTTTAAAAGATTTTGAATTTTGTTCAGTAAAAGATTTTTTAAAATTAGTATAAAAAATTAATTACAGTGAATTAGATTTAAAATAATCTAATGTTTCTTTTATTCCATCTTTTACAGATGTTTCTATTTCCCACCCAATTGATTGTAATTTTGAATTATCAACTACAAAATTCCCAACATCGACTTTGTTGTTATAGGAAGGAGATTCAACATATTTTACCTTTCCAGTGGTTAATTCTTCAAGTATTTTACCAATTTCATAAAACCATGTTTTTTTACTAGAAGAAATCCAATATAGATTTCCAGATTCACCATTTTTTATTATAGTATTAATTCCACAAATTACATCATTAACAAAAATGACATCACGGAAAAATTTTCCTTCATCATAAATCGTTACATCTTTTCCTTTGTATGCTTGATAAATTAAATAATTAAGTGCATTTTTAGTTGGAGTAAGATATTTTTCTCTAGGACCAAATGCATTTGTAATTCTAAATGTAATTGCATCGATATCATACATATTATGATATACTTTACAGAAATATTCACTAGCCAATCTATTAATTCCATATACTGTAGACGGATTACAATCAGTATCCTCAGTTACAGGTAAAGTTTCAGGTTTTCCTACAACAATAAATGTACTGCCTAAAATAAATCTCGTCTTCAATTTAGATTGTTTAATTGTTTCAAGGATGCATAATGTTGACTTGGTATTTACATCAACATCATACATTGGATTTTCAAATGATTGTTTATGTGATGTCTCACCTGCAAGATGAATGATAATATTTGGTTTATGTTTAATAATAATTTTTGATAAACTTGAAAAATCAGTCACATCCACCTGATTAAAATCAATTTTATCTGAATTAGAAATTAAATTAGGTAATTGTTTAAAATTTCGAGATATAGCAATAATTTCATGATTTTCTTTTAATAGAAATTGACATAAATGGCTTCCAATGAACCCATCAGCACCTGTGACTAAAACTTTCATTTACAAGATAAATGTGTGAGTAGTTAAAAACTAATCTGTATTAATTGATTATTAAATTTTTAAAGCATTCATTATTTCTTCAAATATAATAATAATGAACAAAATTCAATTAATACTCAAGGCTAGAAAAACATTTAGTAATTGGCAAACACTGATTGGGGTTTATTTCAAAACAATAAAAGAAAAAAATGTGATTTTAGAAACAAAAAATAATATCAAAATCAAAATTCGAACAAATTCAACAGATATTATGCAATTAGGAACTGTTTGGTTAACAGAAGATTATGAAATGCCAGGATTTAGTATTAACAAAGAAGATATTGTAATAGACATTGGTGCACATATTGGATTATTTTCTTTATTTGCGTCTCAATATTGTAAAAATGGTAAAATTTTTTCTTATGAACCAATAAAAGAAAATTATAATATTTTAAAAGAGAATATTAAAGTAAATAAAATTGAAAATATAATTTCCTTTAATTCTGCAGTGAGTAAGCAAACTAATAAATTAAAAATATTTATTAATTCTGATGATTCAGCGCATAGTATTTTTGAGTCAGAAAAAAATTTCATAGAAGTGGATTCAACCACAATTAAATCAATATTTGATAAAAATAAAATTGAAAATTGTAACTTGTTAAAATTTGATTGTGAAGGTGCAGAATATCAAATTATAGAATCAATTCCAAAAGAATATTTTTTTAAAATTGAAAAAATGATCATAGAATATCATTTAGCAAATGAAAAACCAGAAATGTATAAAAAATTAATTGAGAATTTAAAGAATAATTCATTTGAGATTAAAATTAAAAAACTTTCAGACAGTATGGGAATGATTTATGCAATAAATAAAACTAAATTCGATTAAATTATTCATCGATAGTTCGAACTAATTGTTTAGTGATTGATTTCCAGTCATGAGATTTAATGAATTTTAAGGCAGATTTTTTATACAAATCTCTATTTTTGTAAACTTCGTCTAAAATTGTTATAAAATTAGAATTTTTATCAAAAGTAAAAATTTTTCCAGCATTAGAAATGTTGATAATTTCTTGATGAGGTTCAATATCAAAAAGAACTAAAGGTTTCCCACAAGCCATTGCTTCTAATGTAGGTACAGGACATACCTCAAAGGTACTTGCAGAAACATAAACATCACATGATGAATATCGAAGTTTTAATTCATCATCATCAATTCTTCCAGTTAACTCTACATGATTTTCAAGTTTTAGTTTTTTTACTAAATTCTCAAGTGACAATTTTTCTTCTCCTGTTCCTACAATTTGTAAATGAATTTTAGGATATTTTTTCAATAAATCAGGCATAAATGAAATTAATAAAGATGCTTTTTTGTATGGTCTCAAGGCACTTACAAAAAGTAATTGAGGAGTTCCTTTTGTAAACGGTCTAGATAAATCAGGGTTGTAGAAATTTGTATCAACACCATTGTAAATTACTTCTGCTGAAATATCACCTATCATTTTTTTCATTTGATTGATTCCAGCTTGAGAAACTGCCATAATTTTAGATATTTTATTTTTGTATAACATCATAGAGATTTTAAAATTGATTCTTTGAATTCTATTTGAAGATCCATGATAATATAGAATTATTGGTTTATCAGGGTTTTTTGTAAGTAAATAATAACTTGGGTATGATTGATGTAAAAATAATACATCATAATTAAGAATTTTTACTCCATAAAAAAATAATTTAAATTTATTTAGTTTAACTTGGTCTACATTTTTTGGTGGACTGGAAGTAAATTCAAATGCACCAATTCCAGATTTATATCCCATTTTTTGTAATTCAGTGCAAAGATTATTGATAACAGTTGTATGACCAAAATCTGCAGGGTATTTTCTAACTACCATTAAAACAGATTTTTTAGACAATTAAAAATTATAGATGAGTGACACTTATTAATTTATGATAAAGGTTTGAATTTAATGAATAATAAATTTGGTAAAATAATGATTACTGGTGGAGCAGGATTCATTGGAAGTCATTTAACTCAGAAACTAATTGATGAGAATAATGAAGTAGTTGTTTTAGATAATTTATCAACTGGAAATAAATTAAATTTAAATTCATTAACTGAAAAAAAGAAATTCAAATTAATAGTTGAAGACTTAAGAAATAAGGAAAAAATATCAAGTCATTTTAAAGATATAGATACTGTATTTCATATGGCTGCAGATCCAGAAGTAAGAACAGGTTTTTCAGATCCAAAATTAGCATTTGAACAAAATATACAAAATACTTATGAATTATTAGAAAATGTAAGAAAATCAAATATCAAACAATTTGTTTTTGCTTCATCTTCAGTAGTATATGGAGAACCAGAAATAATTCCCACTCCAGAAACATTTGGACCTTTACTGCCAATTTCTACATATGGAGGAACAAAACTAGCTTGTGAAGGTCTAATTTCCTCATATTGTAATAATTACGATATTAAAGGTACGATTGTGAGATTTGCAAATGTTGTTGGATCAAGAGCTAGACATGGTGTAATTTGGGATTTTATAAATAAATTGAAAAAAAATGAAAAGGAATTACAAGTTTTAGGTAATGGAAAACAAAGTAAATCGTACATACATGTTAATGATTGTGTAAATGGATTATTATTTTCTGCGAAACATACTGGAAAAAAAATTGATGTTTTTAATTTAGGAAATCATGACATGGTAAATGTTTTAGATATTGCTTCAATAGTTTGTAAAACTATGAAATTAGAGAATGTAGACATAATTACTTCTGGTGGAACCGATGATGGTAGAGGATGGATAGGAGATGTTAGAGAAATGAATTTAGATATATCAAAAATGTGCAATTTAGGCTGGAATCCAATTAAAAATAGTCAAGCATCAGTTGAAAGAGCAACATTAGAACTTGTTTCAGAATCAAAGTAAAGAGAATTTTAATGGCTTATAATCCAGAAAATATTTTGTAAAAAGTATGGTTTTTGATAAAATTAGAAATTCTTTTTCAGTGTTAAAACAAATTTCATTTTTAGGGGTTGCACATATTATTCCAACACTAATTGCAGCTAGTTTTTGGTTTTATATTGCATCATTGATAGGTGATGAAGCATATGGAGAATTAACATATTATCTTACAATTGCAGGGATAGGTAGTACAGTAACTTTGTTAGGAACACCAACGGCATTAAATGTCTATGCTGCTAAAGGAGAACGAATTCTTCCAGTTATTTCAATGCTAACTTTTACAACTTCAGCTATTGGTGCAATTACGGTTTACTTTATGTTTTATAATGCAGGTGCAGGGATTCATATTTTTACTTATACAATTTTTGCATTAATTACAGCAGAATTTCTTGGCAGAAAATTATTTAAAACATATATGAAAATAATGATAATTCAAAAAATACTAATGGTTTCATTAGCTATTATTTTATATCATCTAATTGGAAATGATGGAATAATTTTAGGAATTGCATTTGCATTTATTCCTTTTATTATATTATATTATAAAGAATTTAAAAATTATAAAATTAATTTTAGTGATTTAAAATCAAAAAAGAAATTTATTTTAAATAATTATTTACTAGATTTTTCTAGAATGTTTTCAGGTTCAATGGACAAAATAATAATTGCACCACTATTTGGTTTTGCAATATTAGGAAATTATGCATTAGGAATGCAATTTTACATGATGTTTTTACTAATACCAAGCATAATTTTTCAATATATTGTACCTCAAGATGCTAGTGGAAATCCTAGCATTGTATTAAAAAAAATTACAGTTTTAATTTCAGTAGTAATAGCAATTTTAGCACTAATTTTTTCTCCAATAATAGTTGAAATAATGTTTCCAAAATTTATTGAAGCAGTATCAATTGTTCAAATAATTGCCTTAGCAGTCATACCAGGTACAATAAATTATATGTATATTTCAAAATTTTTAGGAAATCTCAAAAACAAGATAATTCTAGTAAGTTCCATTATATTTTTAATTTCTATTATTTTAGGAATGGCTATTTTAGGTCAACTTTATGATGTACAAGGAATAGCAGTAGCATTTGTTTTAGCAAGTGTAGCAGAATCAATTTTTCTGGTAATTGTAAATAAATTTTATAAGATTAAGAATGAATCAATGTCATAGTTTAATAGCATTTTTTATTCAAGGTTGATATTGGAAAAAAATTATTCCAAATCAATACAAGAATCAAAATTCAACAATATTGGAAAAAGAACGATTTTACTTCTTGCTATAATTTGTTGTATTGGATTAATTATTAGGTTATACTATACACCATATGGAATTCCAGTAAATTTTGATGGGTTTGCAGGCTATTTTTTATATGCATTAGATATTAGTATTTTAAAAGATTTTCCAAATTATACAATGTCACAAAGTGGGTGGCCAGAATTTCTTTCATTATTTTTTATGAATTATCATTCAGAAAATTTAATAGATTATATGAATTTACAAAGAACAGTAAGTGTTGTTTTATCAGGAATTACAGTTATACCAATTTTTTTTATTTGTAAAAAATTTTTTAATAATAATTATTCTTTGATAGGTGCAAGTATTTTTGCATTAGATCCTAGAATTATAATTAATTCAACTTTAGGGGTTTCAGAACCACTTTATATTTTAGCAATTACGTTAGGTATTTTGCTTTTCTTAAATTCAAATAAAAAAATAATTTATTCAGCATTTAGTTTTTTTGCATGTGCAACTATAATTCGACCAGAAGGCCAATTTTGGTTTTTAGCATTTTCTGTCATCTATTTCTTACGTTTTAGAAAAAATCGCAAGGATTTAATTTTATTTTTAGTATGTTTAGGAGTTTTCTTACTTGTTTTATCACCTATAGTAATGCATAGAATTGAATGTTGTCAAAATGATGGTATTATAGGTAGAATACTAGTTGAATTAAGTAATTATAATAATAATTCCAGTGAAATAATTGATAATACAAGTACAGTTTCATATGGTCCAAATTTTTTAAATGGAATAAAATTATTTGTATGGTCATTAATTCCAGTTTTTATAATCTTTCTTCCACTTGGTTTAATTCCAATACTTAAACAACTAAAGTATCCAAAGTATGTACTAGTTTTAGGACCTGCAGTATTAGCAATTCCAATAATATATTCAGTATCAATAGCTCCAGATACTCGTTATGTGTATCCACTTTTTCCAATCTTTTGTGTTATTTCATTATTTGGAATAAAATATGTTGTAAGTAAATTTAGTGATAAAAAAGTTATTTCAGTCCTAATTATTTCAATAATAATTATTGGTTCAATATTATTTTTAGATTTCAATAAAATAGAATATAAAAATAGTCATGAAGCATATATTATTTCAAAAATAGTAATTAATGACGTAAATGGAGTGAATAAAAGTTCTAAAGTAGTAGAATTTTTCAAAATAGCGGAAATTGAAAAAAAATGGTCATCATCAAATTATTCAGGTAATTTAAAAGATAATTATGATGTAAAAAGATTTTTTGAACATGATTTTAACAATGTTGAAGAATTCATAAGTTTCCATAAGAATCAAAAATTAACACATTTGATTATTGATAAAAGTGAAAATATGCCAGAATATTTGAAAAAAATTCTAGATAATGAAGTAAATTATCAATATTTAATCAAAGAATTTGATTCACTAGAATTAGGATATAATTATGATGTAAGATCGTATAAAATTAATTATGAAATTTTTGACAAATTAGAGAGATGATTTTTTGCATAAAATATTTAAATTTTCAAGAATAGTTTCATTAGAAGTTAATAATTCATCGACATTAGTTTTACTAATATTATTTATTTTATAATTAGGTAAAAAGAATTTAAAATTATTTTCTGTTAGTAAAGAAAGAAATTTTTCTGGTTTCATTCCTAATTTTTCTATTACTAGCCTATTAAATTCAGTAAATATTTTAATTTTATCATTTCTTAAAATTGTTTTTGCACCTTCTAATACTTTAATTTCAGCACCCTCAACATCTATTTTTAAGAAATTAATTTTTTTGTGCATATCAGTTTTAAAAAAATAGTCATCTAAAGTGACAGAATCAATTTCAATAAAATTTGTTGAATTTTTTGTAGGATTAGTGTGATGACCTACTATTCCAGAATTAGCTAAAAATAATTTTGTTTTTTTATTTGTATTAGAAACAATTTTTTGTTCTAAAATTACATTTGATAATTTATTTATAGATACATTTTTTTTTAGTATTTCAAAATTTTTTGGTTCGGGTTCAAAAGCTATAACTTTACCTGTATTTCCAACAAGTTTTGCAAAAATTAAAGTATAGTATCCTATATTTGCTCCAACATCAATTACTACATCACCAGGTTTTATTTCATTTTTTACAATTTTTGTATCAAGTTCACCATATACTCCTCTAATAGATAAATCAAGAGAATCACCAGGATCCAAAAACATTTTATTTCCTTGTACAATTGCAAAATCAGATTTATAGTTAGATTCAATTTTTTTCATAATAATTTTTATTGGATAAAATTTTGATATTCCATATCCAAAACTAAACTTTTTCATGCATTTTTTGTAAAATGAAAATAAAAAATCAGACATAATTTTGAATTTAACTATAAATAATATTTAGATTTATGCATTAGCAATTACTTTTTGACTAATGATTTTAGATAACTTTAGAGAAATAGAAATATGAGAACAGTATTTTGATAAAATATGGAGAGAGAAATATACAAAGGTAAAAAATTTTCATTAATAACAAAAACGTCAAAAAAAAATAAAAAAGAATCTATTCAAGATGCCATTAAACATTCAGGTGTTGCAGCTATTTTAGCAATAGAAAATGACAAAGTCATATTAGAAAAACAGAAGAGATATCCTAATGGATTTGTTCTTGAAATTCCTGCTGGAACTATAGAAAAAGGGGAAAAACCAATATCTTGTGCATTTAGAGAATTTAAAGAAGAAACAGGTTATGAAGCAAAAAAAATGTTGCCTCTAATTAAATTTCATCCGTCAATTGCATTTAATAGTGAAATTGTTCATTGTTTTATTGCATCAAAAATTAAAAAAATATCAGAACAAAAATTAGAAGAATATGAAAATATTTCAATAATTAAAATGGATTTTAAAAAAGTTTTAAAGAAAATTAAAAAGGGAGAAATAACAGATTCAAAAACAATTTGTGCAATATTTGCATATGCATATAAGAAGAAAATATTAATTTAATTCAAATTAAGTTCTATCTTTAATCCAAGATCTAATTAAATATCGTTTTTGATTTGGATTTTCATAATCTTCAAAGCTAGTTCTACCATGAAGTACACGATTATTATTAAAGAATACCATATCATCAGCTTTTAGATCATAATTTACAGATAAATCATCATTATTTGAAATCTTGTCAAATAGATCTAAAGATTCAATTTGAAGTTTTGTGAGAGATTGTTTTTGTAGTTTATGTCCTTCATCTATGTAATTTCTTAAATATCTTAATGTTAAATTTTTATTTTCATATTTAAAAATAGGTTCAAAAACAGTGGGTGATTCATTTTCTTTAAATTCATTCCTTTTATCAAAATGGAATTTATGATATAATTGTTCTAATAATATTCTATTTTCTTTAAACATTTGATTATGAATTGAATATGCACTAAGAAATTTACTTGTACCACCTGTTTTAGCAGGATGAACACATAACATTGCAATATAGTCAGGAGTTTTTTTCCATTGAGGGCTGTCAGTATGAAATGAACCACCCTCTTTAGTTTGATGATATCTACCTCCTGTTTTCATAGATTTACCTTCATCAGTTATAACAACATATTTTTCATTTTTTATATTTTGAACATATAGAGTACCTAAAATTTTAGAAATTATAGAAAAAATAGATTTTTTTTCATCCCCAGAAAAATTACTAAAACATGAATGTTTTATAATAAAAAATCCACATCCGCTAACTAAAATTTTTTTGAATTCTTTTATTTCATTTTGTAAAATAACTAAATTTTTATTATTTTCATCAAGATTCATTTTATTCTCTAAAAGTTCATTGATAGCATTATCACTTAATTCAACATAAAAATTTTCCATTTTATTTTGAAGTTCATTATTCCATGCAAAATTTTGATCAGTAACAATTTCATCTAACATTTGAATCACATTCCGATAATTTTTAAATCAGATTTATAAGTTCTTATATGAATACAATTTAAAAATTCAAATAATGTTAGAACCCCATTACTTAATGTAGAAATTTTGGACAAAAATGTAATAATCATTTGTATTGATGGATGTAGATTAGATAGAGCACTAAATTCTCAAATTTTTAAAAACCCTTTACCTGGATCAACTTTTTTCTCTCAATCAATTACTTATGCTCCATATACAAATTCAGCAGTACATGCATTAATTAGTGGAGCCTATGGTAATAGAAATGGATGTAACAGTTATTGGCATTCATATCAATTTAAAAATAAACAATTTAAAACATTAACAGAATATTTACATGAAAATAATTTTTATACACATGCTGATGTACATTCTGATTTAATTATACCTGAAAGTGGTTTTGATGAATATGATGTTTTTGATGAATCAAAAGTAGATCTAACAGTAAGACATAAACAATTATTGAAGAATGTGAAAAAGAAAGAAAAATTTTTCTTATATTTACATTACAGTACGATGCACACTAATATAATGAATTCAGTTTTAAAACCATACAATAATTTTAGTGAAGAATATTTTAAAAATACAAAAAATAATAGTGATAAATATGATTTATTTTTTAAAGAATCTGAAAATTATCTTAACGAAATAATCATACATATGAATGAATTAGATTTAATAAAAAATACAATCATTGTAATATTTTCAGATCATGGAACTAGTGTAGGTGAACGAGTAGGTGAACGAGCATATGGTGCATTTTGTTATGATTATACCATAAAGAGTTTTGTAAATTATATTTCTTCAGAACTAACAAATCAAAGAATTGAGCAACAGATTAGACATGTAGATGTAATGCCAAGTATTTTAGAATACCTAGAAATAAAAATGGATGAAAAATTTGCAAAAATAGATGGAACATCATTTCTTCCATTAATTAGAGGTGAGAAAATGAAAGAAGAAATTGCATATACAGAAACAGCAAATCCATTAAAAGAGAGTAAGCCTCCAAAAATTCCAAATACAATGTCTGTTAGAACATCAAATTGGAAATTAATATTTAATGAGTACAATAATACAAAAGAATTATACAATTTAAAACAGGATCCTGATGAAAAAGAAAATTTGATTGATACAGGTTTAGAAATTCAGGAGCAACTTTGGGATCAATTTAAAAAAATACAAAATAAATTATAAAATTACATATATTTTTAATTAAGAAAACATTTTTTTTGCTCTCTCAAGATCTAATGGTGTATCAATCTCACACCATTTTCCTTTAGTAATAACTGGTGTCAACTTAAAATTTGATTGTAAAATCTCCTGTAAAAAATCTAGTAATTTAGAATTATTAATAGATGAAGATTCATGAAATTTTCCACTATGAGTTTTAATAAGTTTATTATATAATTCAACAAAAAATTTTGAACCATTTTTTGATAATTTTAATAATCCTAAAAACTCACCTATGTCTTCATCTATTCCGTATGAATCAATATTTTTTGAAATTTTTATAATTTTATCATTTTTTATTAATATTTTATCTGCATCAGAAGATGGATTATCAATTCGTTCTAAATAAGATTTTTCCCAATCTAGGTCTAATGCAATAGCAATATCTGAAGTTGATTGAAGTACTTGATCTAAAATTTCTTTATCGAATAAAATATCAGCAAATAAAATTATTACATCATTATTTATTTCAGATTTTGCAGCCATTAAACTTCCAAGTTGTTCATGTTTGTCAAAATCTACATCATGAATATATGTAACATTTTTTAGATTAAATTTTTCTTTTTCAGGTCCTACAATTATTATAATATCATTAATTCCATATTGTTGAAATAATGAGATTTGTCGTTCTAATATGGATAAGCCATTAACTTCTACAAGTGGTTTTGGCATAGCTTGTTTTAATCTAGAACCGTAACCAGCAGCTATAAAAATTACTTTCATAATATTGTATTATTGTTTTAATTTGTTCATAAATCGGTTTCTAATTTCTTTTGGTTTCCATGTAACTCTACCGCTTTTATGATTACTTTTTTCAATTTTTATCAAAATTAGAATTGGTCCAGAAATAAATGGAATTTTTTTAAATATATTCATTAAACCAGGTTTTGAATTACTTTTGAACACAGTATAATTAGCAGTGTGAGCAATTTTTTCTAATTTTATTTTGGATGAATTTGTAGGTTGTCCACCAGTAGATTCATGCGCTTCATTATCAAATATTATGTGTACAAGGTTTTTTGGCTTTAAACTACCTATAGTAATTAAAGAACCTAAATTCATCAAAATATTTCCATCTCCATCAAAAATAAAAATACGTTTTTTTGTATTCATTAAAGCAATTCCAAGTCCTATAGAGGAAGATAATCCCATGGACCCAATCATATAAAAATTAGATTCTTTATCATTGGCATCAAATAAATCACGACTCATAAAACCATTGGCAGATATTATTGGTTGATCCCCAATTATTTCTGTAATTAATTTAATTGCATCAAATCTAATCATTGAAAGTTCTCCTAATTATTAATCCACATGGTTTATTTTTACTAATTTGATTCAAAGCCCATGTACAACAATCTTGCCAATTATCATCTTTTATAATTCGAGTATTAAGTCCCAAAAGCTTTAGCAGTTGTGGTTGGATTTTTCCAACTTTAACATGTTCTGGTGCATCATTTTTTAAATATCCTCTCCATCCAATTAAAAAAATCATCGGTATTTGATAAAGTTGAACTAATGAAGTTATTGTACTAATAGAATTAGCAAATCCAGCATTTTGCATAAAAACTAAAACATTTTGCATTGATAATGAAATACCAGATGCAATTCCTATAGCTTCTTCTTCACGTGTTGTTATAATTATTTTTTTTTTATCTATTCCTCTACCAATAAAATGTTTCATTGTAGAATCAGGAACACCAACAAAATTAGTAATTCCAATTTTATTCAAATGATCAAACATTTTTTCTTGGGATTCTTTATTCAATCAATATACCCTAATTTTTTTAGTTTTTCTTCAATTTTTATTTCTTGTGTTTTAATATCATACATTTTTTGTAATTTAAAAATATCTTCCATGGATGAGATATCAGTATTCACACTACTTAGACTATTAGATTGTATAATTTCATCCAGAACTTTTGACATAGCAAAATGTGATGCTCTTAAAGAATGATTGGCAAATATCACAAATTTTATTTTATGGGAAATTAATTCATCCAGAGTTACAGTACCGTATGATGTTGGAATTGCAACTAAAGGTATTTTTCCATTCCATTTTTCTGTAAATTCAAATATTTCATCAGGTGTAGTTTTTTTGGAATGAATAATTATTGCATCTGCTCCAGCTATTTCATATGCTTTTGCTCGCTTAACAGCTTCATCAACTCCTAAATTTGCTATTAATGCTTCAACTCGTGCAATAATCATAAAATTTGGATCCTGTTTTGCATTTTTTGCAGATATTATTTTTGCAACAAAATCTTTTTCAGGTAATAATTTCTGAATTCCAGTTTCTAGTAAACTATTTTGTTTTGGAAATATTTTATCTTCAATACTAATTGCTGCAATTCCTGCTTTTTCATATTTTTTTACCATATGTTCAACATTACTTGGACCTCCAAATCCAGTATCACAATCAGCAATTATAGGAATCTTACATGCTTCATTCATGTTAGATGTTACATTTAGAAATTCAGTCATTGTTAAAATACTAGCATCAGGTAATCCATAAGTTGCCGAAATTGCAAAGCTTCCAGCCCATACAGCATCGAATCCACTAAGTTCAACTAATTTTGCAGACATTGCATCAAATGCACCACCTACTCGGACAATTGGCTTTGAAGTAATTAATTCTCGTAAAATTTTTGATTTAGACATCTAATACTTTCTAATAGGGATTAATTTTAACTTATAAAAAAAATTTTGTATCAAAAATTTCAATATATAAACGATAGAGATTAGAAGTAAATAGTATCTTACAGAATTTTTGAATTAATTATTTTAAAATAAAATTATGATTTAACTAACAAATATCATACGTAACCAAGTTTTTTTAATTCTTGTTGAATTTCTTGAGTATCTTTATCCATCATATTTTTAGAAATTGAAGGTTTTGAATTTTCCAAGAAATTTAAAAGAATTAATTCCATTTTATCAACTAATTCAGGTCGAGTATCACTCAAATTAGTCTCTTCTAAAGGATCACTTTTTAGATTATAAAGATGAACATTTTTTTTAGGATGTTTTCTTGAACGGAAATATTTGAATTTAGGAGTTCTAATTCCAACAACATTCCCAGTTAATTCAGGAGGAGGAGTAACAGCTGCACTTTCAATATAAATTGGATTTTCAATAAAAGATTGATTTTTTATTAATGAGACAAAACTTTCTCCATCAATTTTTTCATTTATTTGTGGTAATCCAATTAAATCTAAAATTGTTGGAAAAATTCCTATAGAAGCAACTTGATGAGGAATATTTTTTTTTACTGAAATATGATTTCCAGCAAAAATTAAAGGTATACGCACTAAGTCATCATAAAGATATAATCCAGCTCTAGTTCTTAAATTTCTTTTTTCTAGTTCAGTCAAGTTTTTAGTTGCATTATTAAATCTAATATTTTTAATAGATGTTTTAGTATTTTGAATAATTTTTTTTGCGGAAGGTTTCAAATTTTTTGGTAAAATCTTTGAAGCTAATTTTGTTACATTTTTAAATTCAGGTTCATAGTCTAAATCACGTGTTTGAGATGATGAAATATATTCTCCATGATCAGCTGTAATTACTACAACTGTAGAATTTAAATCAATTTTTTCTAAAAATTTACCTAACCAATAATCTGTTACAGATATAGATTTTTCATATTCATTTGTACCAAATTTTTTTGAATTAAATTCTTCTGGAATAACAATTGGATGATGTAAATCCATAAGATGTATTAAATGAAACCAAGGTTCTCTTAGATTAGATTTATCTAATCTTTTTAGTATTTCATCACCATAACCTTCATTCAAATGATGAACTTGAGATTGAAAAACAGATTTTGGGGAATTAATATTAGAAGAAAATCTCTTAATGGTCATAGAATTTTGAAGGGTGAGATATACATTGTATCCAAGTTTTTGTAAATGATTAAAAAAATTTTGTTTATTTGTTTTTGATTTGAAGGTGTAAATTTCAGAATTATATGGGTTTAGTCCTGTAAATATACTACCTAAAGAAACAGAAGTTGCATCAGCAGAAGAAATTGCTTGGTCAAAAGATATACCATTTTTCATTAATTTATCTAAATTTGGAGTAAAAGATAATTTATTTTTGTTATTACAATAATCTGCCCTAAACGCATCAATTACAAAAAATAAGATATTAGAATTCATAGTTAAAAAATAAATTAAAATCTAATTATTAAACTATTCTTAATATTTTAAAAAATAATAAAAATATTTTGAATATAATATTGATTAAAAATAAGAATTTAAATTTTGTAAAAAAATATTACAATATAAAATATTTTATTTTAATCAGATCATTCAAGTTTTATTAAATTAGATAAAGTATCATTTTTTTCCATATTTTTATAAATTTCATAATCCTGAACGGTATCAAATTCCAACCAACCATTTTGAATTGGAACTAATTTTATATTCACACCAGATAAAATTAACCCTTGAATTAAATCTACTAATCGAGAACTTTCAAATGTTAAATTAGGATTTAGAGGGTTAAATGTTTCAGTTGATGCAAGTTTAGACTTATGATAAAAATCTTTTAAAATTTTAATTCCATTATTTTGAACTTTCATTAAACCAATAAAATGACCATCTACATCATCTAAATTTTCTACTTCTAATCCAATACTAGTTACATTATCACCATCTGCAACAATACATTCATGGGCATCATTTATTGGATCATCTATTCTATATTTGAAATATTTTATCCAATCAACATCTACAACAATTGATATATCTGCATTAGATTGAAGTAATTTTTCTAATATTTTTTTTTCAAAAATAATATCTCCATAAGAAATAATTATTGGACTTTCAATAAATTTTTCAGCACAAAAAAGACTATATAACATATTTGTACCTTTTACTTTTTCTTTGATGACATATTCTACATTTGGAAGTTGAGGTGGATTTATGTCAGGACGAATAATAACAACAGATTCATCAATTCCACATTTTTTAAAAATATCTAAATTTCTTTCAAATAGTGATTTATTACAAAATGGTATCATGAATTTTGGAATAGTTTTTGTTAAGGGAGATAATCTATTTCCTATTCCAGCAGCTAATATTATTCCCTTCATCAATTTTTTGTCATAGTGATTTCTTTTAAATCTAATTAAAAAATAAAGAACAGAATTAACTTAATTGAATATGTAAAAAATGAATAGTTTTCATACAAAATGAATAATCAAGTGAATTTTGATGAATTTAAGTAAAAATCTTAAATTTTTAATCTAATTGCTTCCATTTTATCCCAAAGTTGCTCCTGAATTTCTAAACCTGTATCAATCAAATTTTCTTTTTCATCAGGATCCTGTTTTAAATTGTATAATTCCTTTGTATTATTGTACTCATTAAATATTAATTTCCAATTTGATGTACGAATGGATCTTATATTAGGTTCTTGAGGAGGTTCTTTTGACTCTATAGGATTTCCAGATTCAGAGAATGCAGGTAATTCTTTTAGAGTTTCACCATTGATAATTGGGAATAGAGATTGACCATCCATGATTTCAAAATTAGAATCTGGTTTAATTTTTAAATAATCTAAAATGGTAGGCATAAAATCTATTGTTCTAACTTGTTGACCTATCTCTTTTGGAGAAACATTTGGATAAAGAAAATATGCAAAAGTCCTTAGAGTATAATCATAACAAAATGCACCATATGCTCGTTCACCTACTCGTTCACCTACACTAATTCCATGATCAGACATAATTAAGATTAAACTTTCATTATTTAATCCCAACAAAGATATTTTTTCTAAAATTTTTTCTAAATAATTAGATGATTTTTCAAATAATTTATCATATCTAATTTTATTTAGTTCCATATTATCAAAATATTCTTCACTGAAATTATCATATACATTTAAAACTTCATTCATTATTCCTGTGTGAATGTTTCCAAATTGTAAATACGCAAAAAAATTTTGGCCATTATCAAATTTTTTCTTCATATTTTCTAATATACTACAATGTCGTTGAAGTAGATCATCATTTTGTTCATCATATGTCAGAAACTCATCAAAGCCTTGTTTAGGTACTAATAATTTATTTATCATATCACAAATAGTATAATAATTTTGATCTTTAAGATATTCTGTTAATGTTTTAAATTTATCTTTTCTAAAATTATAAGTTGACCAGTAACTATTAGTTCCTGTTCTTGTCCCATAACTACCACTAAAAACAGCATGCATTGCAGCTATTGTGTGAGGTCCATAAGTAATAGATTGAGAAAAAGAAATTGCGTTATCTTTTAATTTTTTATAAAATTGTGATTTTCTAGAATAATCCCATCTTCCTCCATCTATCATTAAAATAATTAAATTTTTTTTATTCATAATTCCTGTTTTAAAAAAATATAATTATTCATATTTTAATGTAAGTAAATTCTATCTTTATGTTTATCTTAGATTATCAAATTTTTGGTAGGAACATATATCAATAAATTTATTAAAAAAGATTCAACCAAGTTATTATGAAGATAATCATTATATTCATTATTGGAATTTTTATTTTAGGATATTCTATAGGTTCAAACAGTATTCCTTTTGACGATACAATAAAATCATATTATTCTAAACTAACAGCACCAAACTATTATGAACAAAATTCGGATAAAATTCTTCCAATTTTATATGAAACAAATGTACAATCATTAATACATATTGAAAATAAGAACGATATAACAAAAATACGTAATCAAATAATAGATTATGTATGGAAAGAAGATGAATTCTCTAAAAATAAAATGCCATCAAAAATTGAATATGATATTAAAGATGAACGTTACGAGAATATAATTAATTTAGAAAAAATAGACAAAATTACTATAACTATGGAATACGGGGTTGAATCTTATGCATATATTTTTGTGGCTAAACAAAATAATGAAGATTTTATATTATATCATCAAGGTCATGGTGGGGATTTTGTTAAAGGCAAAAAAACTATAGAATTCTTTCTTGAAAAAGGATATTCAGTGGTAGCTTTTTCAATGCCTTTAGCTGGAATGAACAATCAACCAATAGTTGATATTAAAAATATTGGTGTCATAAAAATAAAAACTCACGAACAATTTAGATTATTGGATTCAAATGAATTTTCTTCAATTAAATTTTTCTTAGAACCAATTTTAGTTGGAATTAATTATATCGAGAACACTTACAATTCAAATTCAATATTCATGGTAGGAATTTCAGGAGGAGGTTGGACTACAACTATGTATTCAGCAATTGATGATAGAATAGATAAAAGTTTTCCTGTAGGTTCAATGTTACCATTATTCATTTCTTTAAATGCACCAGTAATACCACATTATGAATCAGTTCTTTTAGAATTGTATGAAAAAGCTAGTTATCTTGATTTATACATTTTATCTTCATTCGGAGAAAATAGAGAGCAAGTTAAAATAATTAATAAATTTGATTCATGTTGTCATGGTGGAATTTCTTATCAAGTTTTTGAAGAAGAAGTAATTCAAACAATGGAAAAATTAAACAATGGAAAATTTACTATTTTCTTAGATGATTCACATAATGGTCATAAAATTTCAGATGCTGCTTTACAAATAATTTTAAAAACTATTGAAAATTAATATTTAATTTAATATATAAAATCCTCAAATAAGTTCTATATTAGAAAAAATTTACTAATAAAATATAGACATTATTTTTTCAGTAAATATTTTTTATTAGTACATCAAAATAGATACTAATAAATTCAAAAGTTTTTAAATTTCAAATAATGTCAAGATTATCTACAATTAAAGAAATTTTTGAGTTACTAGTTAATAGAAGGAAATTTCACATGTTCCCAATTATTATTTTACTAATTATATTAATTGGAGTAACAACACTTGCACAATCAGGTCTGGTAGCATTCATCTATCCGATATAATATGAACTCCTCTTCACCAAGATTCAAATCAGTTGCAGTTACTGGAGGGTTATCATTTTGGTTTTTTATCATTACAACATCAACAGGTACATTTTCAATTGAATTATTTATTGGGTTTATTGCATCTATTCTTACAATTACTCAAATATTTGCAAAAAAAATATCAAAAGGTTTAGATATTTTTGCAAAAATTAATACAAAAATTTTCCTTGGAATTTTATATGTAATTGCATTTTCTATTTATGGAATATTATTTAAAATATTACGAATTGATCTGCTAAGATTAAAAAAACAAAATAATTCCTATTGGTTAAATGTGGAACAAACAAAATCAGATAGAATTAGGAAACAATACTAATGTATAATTTAGGAATATCATGTTATTATCATGATTCAGCTGCAGCATTACTCAAAGATGGCCATGTAATTGCAGCTGTAGAAGAAGAGAGATTTTCTAGAAAAAAATTTGATGATGATTTTCCTCATAAAGCCATTGAATGGTGTTTAAATGAAGCCAGAATCACTACTGAACAAGTTGATTCAGTTGCATTTTATGACAAACCGGTTTTAAAATTTGAGCGATTATTAGATAATTATATTGCAGTTGCACCAAGAGGGTTGTACAGTTTTTTAGATGTAATTCCAAAATGGTTGCACAAAAGATTATGGATTAAAAATGATATTAAAAAATCATTAAAAAATTTTAAGGGAGAAATAATATTTCCTGAACACCATATGTCACATGCAGCGCATGCATTTTACACCTCACCATTTAAAGAATCGGCAATACTTACAATTGATGGTGTTGGAGAATGGAGTACTACATCTTATGGATATGCTAAAAATGATTCAATAAAAATTACAAATGATTTACGTTGGCCTCATTCACTTGGATTATTTTATTCAGCATTCACATATTTTCTCGGATTCAAAGTCAACGAAGGAGAATACAAATTAATGGGATTATCATCATATGGTAAACCAAAATATTATGATTTAATTTTAGATAATCTAATTGATGTAAAAGATGATGGCAGTATTCATCTTAATATGGATTATTTTGCATTCACATATGACAAAGTAATGACAAATAAAAAATTCTCAAAATTATTTGGAATAGATCCTAAAATAAAAGATGAAAAAACATTGCAAATTCATTTTGATATTGGAGCTAGTGCACAAAAAGTACTAGAGGATGTAATTTTGAAAATGGTTAATCATATCTATTTAAAAACTAATATGAAAAATCTCTGTATTGGAGGAGGAGTTGCATTAAATGGTGTAGCTAATTATAAAATACTAAAAGAAAGTCCATTTGAAAATATCCACATACCTCCATCACCAGGTGATGCAGGTAGTGCAGTTGGAGCGGCACAATATGCGTATTATATTTATCATAAAAATTCTAAAAATAATTTTCAAAATAATACACAGTTAATACGTGAAAATATTTACGTTGGACCATCATTCAGTAATGATGAAATTGTGGATTTTTTAAATTCAAAAAATATTCCATTTGAAGCATTAGATGAAATAGTATTATTAGAAAAAACTGCACAATTAATTGCAGACGGGAATATAGTTGGATGGTATCAAGGAAAAATGGAATGGGGTCCACGGGCACTTGGAAATAGAAGTATTTTAGCTGATCCTAGGCGTGCAGATATGAAAGATATCCTAAATGCAAAAATTAAACATCGTGAATCTTTTAGACCATTTGCACCATCAATTCTAGAAGAATACGCTTCAGAATATTTTGAAATCAAAATTCCAAGTCCATACATGTTAATGGTAGCACCTGTCAAAAAACCAGAAGAAATCCCAGCAGTAACTCATGTTGACGGGACAGGAAGATTACAAACAGTTTCAAAAGAAAGTAATGAATTGTATTATAATTTAATAAATGAATTTTACAAAATTACGGGTGTTCCAGTTATTATTAATACATCAATGAATGTAATGGGAGAACCAATTGTAAATACACCAGAACAAGCACATAAAATGATTTTAAAAACAGATATGGATTATATTGTTTTAGGAAATAATTTAATTAAAAGGGGTTATTGAAATTGTCTGTTCAAGTTTCATATAAAAAACAATTCATTTTCTTTTTTATTTTAATTTGTATGACATTATTAATTACTGAAGGGATTGTAAGAACTCTTGATATTAAAGAAGTACATTGTGCTTTCATTGAAACAGATTTTTTTAAAAATTATAATATGTTTGAAAAACAAGATATGTGTGAAAAATATAATTCGTTAAAATATGATTACACACAACAAATTAGACTCTTAGAACCTAATCAACACAATAAATATTTTAATATTAATTATGATGGATTTAGAGGTCCAGAATTAAATTTTCAAGATGAAGATTACATAATATTTGTTTTAGGTGGATCAACAATATTTGGATTTATTACCTCATCTGATGAATTTACAATTCCATCAATACTTGAAAAAAAAATTAATAATGAAAAATTAAATGTTAAAGTGGTTAATGCAGGCATACCAATGGCCACTTCAGGTAATGAATTGTATTATTTAGAAAATTATATTTTAGATTATTCTCCTGATATGATAATCATGTATGATGGTTGGAATGATATAATTGAAGGTATTAATGATTACAAAAAAGACAACTCAGATAAGGGTTATAATCCAATTAATGAAGATCTCAGTACTGAAGATAATACAAATACAGGATTAATTTCATTTTTTGCAAAAATAGATTATCAAACTGGTCTAGGTATTGCATTATTTTTAAGTCATTTAATTAATGACCCAGAAATTGATATAAATGAAAATATCAACATATACAAAAATACGGATACATCCGCTTTAGATTTTATAGAATCTAAAATAGAAAATAATTGGTTAAAAGCATGTTCGCTTGAGGAAAAACACGAATTACAAATTGTTAATATTTTACAACCTATGCTAGGAACAAGTGATAGAATAATTTCAAATGAAACAAAATCACTTTTATCATCATTTAGTGTGCATATGAAAAAGTTAGATTTAGATGAAAATAGATTAAATGCATGTCACAATGTATATGATTTTAGAAATGTTTTTGCAGAAATGGATAATGAAGTCATTTATTTTGACGAAGGACATATGAGTGATTTTGGAAATGAAATAATTGCAGAAAATATATTCAAAAAAATATTACCGATTATATTAAAAGATTTGAATTAAATTATATTTTAATGATCACCTATATCTAAGTTCAAATATTGATTTTAACTTATAAAATATACTTAATTTAGAAAATATATGTACACAATAAAGCAACCACCCGAAATTATTTTTGGAAAATTTTCTGTAAGAGATTATATTTTTCCTAAAAAGTGTCTAGTGATTACATCTAAAGGAAGTGAATCTAGAGGGTGGTTAGAATATTCAAAACTAAAAAATGCATATCTATTTGAAAATGTTGAACCAAATCCATCTATGGATACTGTTGAAAAAATTATTTTAGAATTTAATTCTTTAAATTTTTCTCATGTAATAGGATTAGGAGGAGGAAGTGCAATGGATGTTGCAAAATATGTTGCCTATAAAATGAAAAAAAAGAAAATAATGATACCAACAACATTTGGAAGTGGAAGTGAAGTCACAAGAATTTCAGTGTTAAAAATTAACGGAAATAAGAAAAGTTTTCATGATGATTGTATTTTTGCAGATACAGCTATAGTAGATTCATTTTTTATTGAAAAAACACCAATGAAAATATTAAAAAATTCAGTAGTGGATGCATTGGCACAATGTTCGGAAGCATTCGATAGTAAAAATGCCAATACATTTACAAAATTTCTATGTAATCATGCTTTTAATTTGCTAGAAGATGGGATATTAAATGAAAATCACGAAAAAATTGTTTTAGGTTCACTATATGATGGAATAGGATTCGGTAATTCGTCTACTACATTAGGGCATGCTTTATCATATGTTTATTCAAATGAGGGAATTGCGCATGGACATGCTTTAGCATTTACAACTACAATTGCTCATGAATTTAATAAATCAAAATTTTATGAAAGATTTTTAGCAATAATTAAAAAACTTGAATTACCTGAAATTATTCTAAAACAAAATTTAGAAGAAGCATCTAAAAGAATCTTATCAGATAGAAAACATTTAGACAATAATCCAACAAATATTACAAAAGAAGATATAATTCAATTATTAAAAAAGATAAATGATAAAAAAGTTTTTTAAATTAAAAATTTAATTATTAATGAAAATTTAATTTATAAACTGAGATATTACACTCAAACTTTTAATTTGCGTAATAATCCTAATCCATTGCAATTAAAATATTTGTAAAATGTAAGATCATTTCTATTTTTAATATACTCATTTATGGCATCCAAGACTGGTGGACAATAAATAATATCATGAAAAGTAATCCAACCTCCTGGCTTTACAAATGGTTCATATTTTTTTAATTCGTTAGTTACTTGATCATACGTATGTAATGCATCAATAAATAAATGATCAATAGGTTCATTCCATTCAACAGTTAAATCATTAGATTTTATAAAACTCCAATAATTTTCAAGATCCAATTTTTTAATAATTGCTTCTGCTTCTGGACAAGAATTAATATCTATACTAGTTACTTTACCATTAATTTTTTTTGCTGCTTCAACAAGACTAACAGTGGATTCTCCGGATCTAGTACCCAATTCCAAAATATTTTTTAAATTAAATTCAACCGTTAGTAAATGAAGTGTTGTTAAATGTTCATGTATATCAGTAGATTGGGTCATACGTGATTCAAGATAATTTGTAGGTTTTACCAAGTAACATTGATGCACATTTGTATAAAATTCATTAAATCGCTTATGTCCAAGAATTAAATATATTAATGATTTTTTTGGATCATTTAATCCATTTTTTATTTTAGTTAATAATGACAATTACCTTAATCAATAATTTACCTATTTAAAAATTAAATTATAAAAAAATACAAATTAATTAAAATTTGAAATAGATAAAATCATTAGAATTTCCGTCATAAAAGAAAACAACAGAAACTAGAATTATTATTAAAAATAGTGTCCAATATCTTAATTTAGATGAAGCAATTTTCCCTAAAGTATTAGGTTTTAAGTAAACTAGAAAATGTAATATGAAAAATAATATCATTAGAGCAACAGGAAGTTTATGAGAAGATAAGAAAGGTATTATATTTGATGTTTGGAAATCAAATAAAATATATTTTTCTAGAGAGTACAACATATGATCAGTATTACTAACTCTAAATGGAATCCATGCTAAAAATATAAAGTATTGAGTAATTAAAATTGAAATAATTTTACCGAATTTACTTTTAAAAAATGGATGAATTTTTAAATGTGGGAATTTATTTGAAATGGATCTATGAATTGCAAGATAAGATCCATGAAGCAATCCCCAGATCACAAAATTCCACGATGCACCATGCCATAATCCACCAAGAAACATTACTGCAAATAAGTTGAAATATGTACGATAGTGTGATTTTTTATTTCCTCCAAGAGGGATGTAAAGATAATCTCTTAACCAACTTGATAAAGAAATATGCCATCTATTCCAAAAATCAGATGGAGAAGTAGCAAAATATGGTTTATTGAAATTCCTTGGAATTTTAAAACCAAGAATTAATGCAGCGCCTATTGCAATATCAGTATAACCTGAAAAATCACCATAAATTTGGATTCCAAATGCTAATGTTCCCATCATTATTGAAAAAGAATCTAAACCAATAGGATATGCAAATACTTCATTTGCAAGAAGACCAATATTATCTGCAAAAAACATTTTTTTAAGAAATCCAAATGCCATTAAAGTAATCCCAAATTTGAGATTAGAATCATTGATGACTATTTGACGAATCTTTGTACCAGTTTCAAATTTATCAATTTTTTCTCGAAGTTGAGGTAGAAAATCTTTTGCTCTTACAATTGGACCTGCAACCAATTGTGGGAAAAATGCCACAAATAATGCAAATTCTTTTAGTGTTTTACTTGGTGTTAAATGTCCTCGATAAATATCAACAGTGTAACTAATAGTTTGAAAAGTATAAAATGAAATTCCTATTGGAAGTGCTAATTCAAGTAATGGAATTTGTGAAGTTAAATTGAAATAGTTTCCAAATAAATTGAATTGTGTTACAGCAAAATCAGCATATTTGAAAAATCCCAATAGTCCCAAATTGCCAGCTAAACTAACAGATAACAATATTTTCTTTCTAGTAATATTTGTAGAGGACCAAATAGCTTTTCCAATATAAAAATCTAAAATTGTTGATGCAATTAAAAGTGTGATTAAATAATTACTTGAATAATAAAAAAAGAAATAACTTGCAATGAGCAAAAATACATGCTGAAATTTTCTATATCTAATTGCTGAAATTATTGCTAATATAATTACAAAGAAAATTATGAAATCAATAGAATTAAACAACATTATTGATCAATCTCCAAATTAATCATAGACACAACGTCATCACTATAAATTAATGAATCTAGGTTATATGCAACATGCGATGGATTTCTCCATATTTCTAAATCTTGATATTTATAAGTAAAATTATAGAAATTTAATTCAAAATCGTTTGTAGTATTTGAAATTAAGGATGTTAAATGTTGTTTTTCTAAAACAGAGATGTTGTCTAAAAAGGATTTATGGTGAGGTGCAGTAAATATAACTATAGGTATTTTGCTCTCATGTAATTCCTTAATTAAATTATAAAAATTTTTCATTTTTAAATTATCAAATGGTTTCAGATTTGATGAATAATGTAAATCTGTATCAATAATTGTATGATAAGATTGAAAAGTCATGAATGGTGAATATGGTAAAAAGAAAATTTCAGAGTTTGGAAATAGACCAGTGTTTTCAAATTGATTTCTTATATTTTGAAGAGTAATTAATTTTGGATTAACTGGTGTTAAATCAATATTATCTTTTTTTATAGAATAAAAAAATTCTTTAATATTTGGAAGTAAATCTTTTTTATCAGAAATATCTTCAACTTTAAAATCGCCATATGATATTCCATAGAAAACAATAGCAGGATCTAATTCTATGATCTCATCTATGAATTGAATTCTTTTATTAGGATTATCGCCATTATATGATAAGTTGTAAACTACAAAATCAGGATATTTTTTAGAAATTTTTTCATTGACATATGTAGAATTCATTTCACCAACATAACTTGAACCAATAAGTATAATCGTATTTTTATCTTCAAAATTTTTACTGAAAAAGTCATACATATTTTCTTTAGAATCAGGATTGGGAGTTTGAGTGTAGATTAAGTATAATGATGTAAATGTAATAAAAAAAGCAAATAATACAGATAAAAGAATATTTAGTTTCACAAAGTATTCAGATTTTTAGAGTATAAAATTTTTAATATTAATTACAAACATATGTTAAAAAAATTAAACTAGGCAAATTAAAAATCAAATATAACCTAATTTGCGTAATTTTGCTTCAATTCTTTTTTCTTCTTCTGCATCAAAAAGTTGATCAGTTTTTTCAGGATTAAAGCTATTTTTAACCTGTAAATCTAGTAGTAATTCATTCATTTTATTTGCGATATCAGGTTTTTCCTTTGCTATGTTATATTCTTCTAATGGATCATTTTTCAAATCATAAAGATGAGTATTTTCATCATGATATTTATTTTTAAAATATTTGTATTCAGAAGTTCTAACTCCAATCAGATCAGTAGGAATAAATTTTGGAGCATTTTTAGAACCATCTAAAAATGCAGGAAGTTCTTCCATCAATTCACCACGTATTAAAGGAAGTAAGCTTACACCTTGTTTTTGACTTTGTGGATAATCTAATTGAATTAAATTCATAATTGTTGGAAAAATATCTACACTTCTAACTTGTTGTTTAATTTTTTTATTTAATGGAACATCAAGTCCAACAAAAAGTAATGGGACTTTATAACGTTCATCATGAAGTCCAGTTAATCCTTTAACTGATGCTATCTTAATGCGCTTTTCATAGGGTCGAAGATTAATTTTATCTACTTTTTCAAATTCAGGTTCCATTCTTTTATTTGTAATATCAAATGCTCTTTTTGAATAAACTCGAGATAATTTTTTTCTAAGTGGAAGTAAAAAATCTGGAAAAGATAAAATAATTTTATGGCTTAATTTGTAAATTTTTCCATGTTCATATTGTCTTGCTTGAATATTTTGATCATTATATTCTTCCATTTCTTGTGTATAGTTACCAGCTTCAGAACCATGATCAGATGTAATTATTACAAGGGTTTTTTCTAAATCTACATTTTCAATAATTTTACCAATCCATTCATCCATAGCAGATACCAATCTGTCATGATAATTTTTTCCAAATTTTGAATCATGTATTTGTAAAGGACCTTCTTCTAATCTAGTTTTAATTGGAGATGCTAGTAAATGTAAATCATATATTTGAACATAATATAACCAGGGTTTTTTTAAATTATCTGATTTTAAAAAATCAATAATTTTATCAGCTAACCCATTCCATAGTTTTAAAGAATCATGATAGGTTTCAACATTATGAAAAATTTTTTTTAAACCTAAAAAATTTAAAACTTCTTGATAAAGTGCATAAGTAGTATATCCGTTATCAATAAAATTTTGGATATTATTTTTTTTATTTGAATTAATTGTAAAAACATTATCATCTTGAATAAGTGATTCAAATGGATGTAATGAAGTCATAATACTTGCTACTGAGGGTACGGTACATGATCCATGACAAATAGTTTGATCAAAGTATACTCCTTTTTCAATTAATGAATCAATGTTGGGAGTTATTGATGATTTATCAGGTCCATAAAATTTATCTGATCGCAATCCATCAAGAACAATGAATAAAATATTTGGTTTCAATAATTTAACATAGATTATTTATGAATAAAAAGTTAAGTATAATTTTTAAGTCATTAATAAGACATTAGAAATTAACTAATGAATATTAAAAATATAATTAAAACATCAAGAGAAAATATAATTTTTCAAAAACATCCTTTAAAATTTATGTTTGCAGTATTTTTGATGAAAATGAGATTATCAAAGTTCTTTAAAATATATAGAAAACAATATGTGTTACGTTTCTTTCCAACACCATTTAGTAGAACATTGTGGATTGAACCAAATTATTGGAATGCACAGGATGATTTTTTTAATTCTTATATTAAAAAAAATGATAAAATAATTGATATAGGTGCAAATATTGGGACAATTACTCTTACTTGTGCAATGAAAACAGGACCAAATGGTAAAGTCTATTCAATAGAACCAAATCCTGTAGTTTTCAAATATCTTCAAAACAATATAAAATTGAATCAACTAAAAAATATTAAAACATATAATAATGCAATTGGTGACAAAAACGGAAAAGTTACTTTTTCTGTAATTCATTCTGATGGACAATCAAAAATTGTTGAAAAAGGATTTGTAAACGACCCCATAATACAGCAAGGAAGAAAAATCGAAGTTCCAATTAGAACTATTGATGATTTAGAGTTAAAAGAATCAGAATTTTCTCTAATGAAAATAGATGTGGAAGGGTATGAAAAATTTGTCATATTAGGCGCAAAAAATACAATAAAAAATGTTAATTGTATATATTTTGAAGTAATTCCAAAAAATTATGAAAAATACGATTATGCACCAAAAGAAATATTTGATTTTCTAATTAACGAAGGTTTTCAATTGTTTATAATTTCAAAAGAAAAGAAAATCACTCCAATTAAGACAAATTTTGACCGACATGTTGCTAATGTTTTGGCTATTAGAAAAATAGATGAATTTTTGGAAAGAACTAAATTTATTTTAGAAAATAAAAAATAAAATTTAAGAATTTAACTAAATTAATGATTTCATTAATTTAGTTAATGATTCTGTGGCTTTATCATTATTTAATTCTGTAAGAGTGTATTTTCTACTTTTTTCAGCAATATTTTGCCAACGTTTGTCATCAGGATTTGACAAATATTCTTCAAATTTATTTTTATAATTTTTTTCATTAATAAAAATTGCAGTCTTATTATCTTCATATCCTAAATATTTTCCATTATTAATATCAGTAATTTCCATAAAAGGTAAGCAACCTGCAGCTGAAATTTCCCAATATTTTATAGTTGGATAAAATGTAGTTGCTGCAATAGCTGATCTATATTTAGAAAGTAATTCAGGATAATTATTATTAGTATATTTTTGTTTAATCATGCCTGTATGTTCAACATATGATAAATCATTACAAATAGATCTTAATTTATAAAAATACCAACTAGAACGTTTTGGATTTAAAATTTTATTTGCTACTCTTGATTTAATAGATGATTTTCCTACTGCACCAGAATTTAAAATTTTATTTTTTATTCTATCTTTAAAATTTTTCACATTTTGATATAATGGTAATTCTAATCCAAAAATAATTGTTTTGTATTTAAAATCTTTTGGATAAAATTTATGAAAATAATAATCAGACATGAAATTAAAATAATAATCTATATTATATTTTTCATGAAATGGAATTTTTTTTGTTCTTAATGCGTCATGAGGATCACCAACTCTCGATATAACAGGGATTTTCAAATTATCAATTCCATGTAAAACATCAGGGGTGGCTGAATTATGATTTGCAGGTAAAAGTATTATATCAAATTTATCCTTTAATTGATTTGTATCAAAATGCTTTTCAGCAGGGAAGTAAGAAATTTCTAATGATTCATTTCTAGGTAATGCCTTCATGAAAAAATCATAAGTTGTATTATCAAAATGTTTTCCAGTTAGAAAAGGATTAGAAGGTTTGTAAATGAATGCAACTTTGATTTTATCAAACAATTTCTTTAATCATGTTAGGAATGCTTATTTTTTAGCATTTTTGTTAAACCATCCTCAAGATTTGTTTTATATTTCCAATTTAATAATTTAGATGACAATGAAATGTCAGCTTGACTAGATTTTACATCACCATTTAGGGATGGAAGGTATTTGGGTTCAAGTTTTAAATTATATAATTTTGTCATTAAAGTTGCAAGATCTACGATTGTTGTTGATATTTCAGTACCTATATTAAAAAAACCATTTTTTACAGAGCTTTTCATAGCCGCAAGATTTGCTTCAGCAACATCCTCAACAAAAATGAAATCACGCAATTGTTTTCCATCACCAAAAATTTTGGGAGATTTGTGATTTTCTAATTGATTGATAAATTTTGTTATTACTCCAGCATAAGTTCCAGTTTGACCACGTCCATAAATATTGAAATAACGTAAGCCAATTACTTTTAAACCATTTTCAGAATATTTCTTAGCTAAAATTTCATCATCTAATTTTGTTTGACCGTATGGGTTTATTGGATGACATGGAAATTTTTCACTAATTGGAATAGTCTCTACATTTCCATAAACACTAGAACTACTTGCAAAAACAACTTTAATATTAAATTTTTTTCCTATCTTTAGAATATTTTCAGTTCCAATTACATTTACATCATGATATTCTTTAGGTTTAGAAAATGATTCTTGAACTATTGTTAATGCTGCTTCATGAAATATTCCATCAACTGAATTTAATATTTTTTCGATTTTTTTATAATCTCTTATATCAGCTTGAAAAAATTTTACTTGATCCAAAATTGTTTCTATATTCTTTTTTTTCCCAGTATGAAGATTATCAATAATTATTACATCATGTCCTTCTTTTATCAAAAGTTTAGCAATATTACTTCCTACAAAACCTGCTCCTCCTGTTATCCCAAACTTCACAATCAATCGTATCGTTTGGGTTCTTTAAGTTTTAAGAACAAAATTAACCAAAACTACATAAATAATGATTTAATTATTTTAATTACTTGATATGAGTGAAAATAAAAAAAAATTTAATGCTAATTCTAATGAATTGATTCAATCTATACAATCAGGAAAACTCAAAGTTTGTGTGATAGGAATTGGGAGAATTGGATTACCTACTGCATTATCATTTGCAAATTCAGGATTGCCAACAATAGGTCTAGATGTAAATACTAAATTAGTTAATTCCATAAATTCTGGAATATTTCCATTAAAGGATGAACCTGGTTATGATGTATTATTTGAAAAAGTAATTAAAAATGGTAAATTCCATGCTACAACTGAAATCAAAAAAGCAGTTCCCTTATCAGATGTAATTGTATTATCTTTACCTACTCCTATGGATGAAAATAATATTCCAGATTATTCAGCTTTAAGATCTGTAGGATCACAATTACACGAACACTTAACTGAAGGATCAATTATAATTGTTGAAAGTACAATTGAACCTGGATTTGTTGAAAATGAATTAATTTCCATAATAGAAGGAAAAAATGATCGATTATCTGTAGGAGAAAACTTTGGAATTGGGGTTTGCCCTGAAACTGCAAATCCAGGTCAAATTATGAATGATTTCAATAAATTACCAAGATTAGTGGGTGCAATTGATGAAAAAACTGCCAATACAATAACAAAAATTTATGGACATGTTTTTACTGTTGAACTTATTCCTATGGCAGATTGTAAAACAGCTAATGCTGTAAAATTAACAACTAATGTTTTTAGAGATATCAATATTGCATTTGTAAATGAATTAGCATTATTATTTGAAAAATTGGGTATTGATGTTATTGAAGTATTAGAAGCTGCAAAAACAAAATATAATTTTCAAATTCATTATCCTGGAGCTGGTGTAGGAGGTCCATGTTTACCTGTAAATTCATACCAAATATTAAACTCAGCAAAATCAATTGGAATGAATACTTTTAACATGGTTGAAGCTGGAAGAGCAATTAATGAAAAAATGCCTTTCCATGTTGTAGAACTTTTGTTAGATGCTTTTAAACAAATAAAGAAAGATATTGTAAATAGTAAAATTTTGGTATTAGGTATCACTTACAAACCAGATGTAAAAGATATTCAAATAAGTCCTGTTGAAGATATAATTAAAAAATTATTAGAATTAAAGACTAATGTAAAAATTTATGATCCATATTTTAAATCAGAAATTATTTTTGGTATTAAAACTGAAAATGATTTTGTAGAAGCTTTGGATGGAGTAGATGCAATAGTATTAGCTACTGCACATCAAGAATTTCATGACTTGGAACCAGCATTTCTTGCTCCAAGAATGAAAACTCCTATTGTAGTCGATGCTAGAGGAGTAATGGATCCTTATTTATCAAAGAAAGCTGGTCTAATTTTTAGAGGATTAGGTCGTGGAAAATTCTAATAAAATAATACCAAATCCAAC
>Ga0222718_10000235_pt1 | contig 59414 bp, 65 predicted proteins | sample C33_27DmetaG_FD_165045 | JGI IMG/M metagenome (GOLD analysis project Ga0222718, IMG submission 165045) | Estuarine water microbial communities from San Francisco Bay, California, United States - C33_27D | ecosystem: Environmental > Aquatic > Marine > Unclassified | place: USA: California... | reverse complement strand
GTTGGGTGGAGGGCGGCATGACGACGAGGTGATCGAATCTACGAACCAGATTGCGATGATCACGAGGGGGGTCGATCGGGGTCTCGATCGGGCCGATCGGCAGGCCGTCGACGTCGCCACCGAGGCCCTCGATATCGGCTCGACAGATGCCGGACGGCATCTTCGGGTCGAGGACCACCGCGGTCGTGCCGACCATCAACGAGCCCTCCGTCACCGTGAAGCCGGCGGCCTCCCACGCGCTCGGCTCGTCGCCGACGAGGATCGCTCGGAGCTGGTGGGATCGGTCGATCGATGTGGTCACTCGTGGATGGTGCCACGGCCTAGGGTCCGAGACCATGGAAGCTGTCGAGACGTTCCGCGAACTTTTCGAGATTCGCGAGACCGACCCCGATGTCTGGCTGGCGCCGAACATGCACTACCCCTGGGGCCGGGTCTACGGGGGGCAGGTCGCAGCCCAAGGACTGTTCGCCGCGGCGCAGACGGTCGACTCCGCCTACCTTCCTCACTCGATCCACGCCTACTTCATCCGCCAGGGCATCTCTGACGAACCGATCATGTATGAGGTCGATCGGATCCGAAATGGCCGTTCGTTCGTCACCCGTCGGGTGCTCGCCCGTCAGGCAGGCGGGGTGATGCTCAACCTTTCGGTCTCGTTTCAACGGCCCGAGGACGAACCCGAGTTGCTCACCATTGCGATGCCGGATGACTTTGCGCTCGACCCCGACGCATCCGAGAACTCGTTCGTCGCGCCGATGGTTCGCAAAGAGGACCCTGGACCGCGGGCGCGTGCCTGGGTTCGTATCGGTGACGACTACGAACCGTCCCCCTTGATGGAGGCGGTCGCCCACACCTTTGCGTCCGATGATCTCCCCACCGAGGCCGTCATGTACGCCCATCCTCTTGGCCGGCCCGACTTCAGTGCTCCTGACAGCGAACGGGCGTACTTCGGCGCGTCGCTCGACCACGCCGTTTGGTTCCACGACCTCACGCCGGCCTCCGAGTGGACGTTGCACGACTTTCGTTCGAGCGGGGTTCGGGGTGGTCGCGGGGTCGCCCAAGGTGATCTGTGGAGTAGCGACGGTCGGCACGTCGCCACGGTCGCCCAAGAGGTCGTGCTGCGCGTCGCCCGCTAAGTTCCGCAAGCGTGACGTTCACCCTTCGCCGTCCAGCGGCTCGAGTCGTACTCCTCGATCGAGAGGGCCATGTCTTCCTGATTCACGCGGAGGACCCGATCGATCCGTACAAGCCCGACTGGTTGGAGATCCCAGGTGGCGGTATCGGATGGAACGAGGACTCTGGTGCCGCTGCGCTTCGCGAGCTCCACGAGGAGACCGGTATCCCGAACGTCGAGATGGGCCCCTGCGTGTGGGTCCAGCAAACCGAGTACGACTTCGCCGGGTACCACTTTGAGTCTGACGATCGGATTCACGTGGCGTGGTGCGACGGCGGAACCTACGATCCGAAGGGTCTCGAGGCGCTCGAGGCAGCAGCGTTCATGGGGGCGCGATGGTGGAGCGTTGACGAACTCCTCGCTGACGAGGCACCCACTGTGCCCGCCCGTTTACGCGAGTTCCTGCCTGCCCTGGTCGCAGGTCAGATTCCGGCCCAACCGATCGACATCACCCCACCACCCGAACAAGGCGGCCGCGTCAGTCGATGACTCCTTCGCGGCGGCCGCGCAGACCCCGCCAGGCGAGCTCGGTGACGAGCACGGTCATCGTGTCGAGATCGAGCCCATCGGCACCGAGCGCCCAGTACCGACCGGTCGCCTCAGCGAGTCCGACGATTCCGTGGGCAAGCGTCATTCGGGCGAGAGGCGATGCGCCATCGATCGTGATGAGGTCGGCGATCACCGCAGCAATCTCGCGTTCGAGTTGGTGGACCTCTCGGCTGAAGGTGTCGTCGATGCGGACGCCTTCGCCGAAGAGCAACCGGAACTGGTCCGGGTGCGACGAGACGAAGTCGAAGTAGGCGCGAAATCCGAACTGCACCTGTTCATAGGGGGTGGCGGCCGCCGAGACCGCCTCGACCACGACCGACCGCATGCGATCGGCGACGTCGCTCAGGAGATGAAGGAACAGTTCGTGCTTGGACGGGAAGTGCTGGTAGAGGACCGGCTTGGTGACGCCGGCCTCAGCCGCCACGGCATCCATTGTCGAGGCCTGGTAACCCTCGGCTGCGAAGACCACTATCGCCGCATCGACCAATGCGGCCTTACGTTCGGCGGCGGGCAGGCGGGGCATCAGCCGATCTCCCGGCCGTGTTCGAGGTCGTCGCGCGCTGCGGCCTTGACTGCGTACCCCACCACGATGGCGGGTGCGAGCACGATCGATCCGGTGACGATGCAGGTGATGACGATCTGTGACACGGCCGTTGTGAAGGTGGTGACGAGTCCGACGAAGAACACGATGAGCGCAAGCCCGAACAACGAATAGCCGATGCGCTGGCCGAGTTGGGCGAGCCGGGTTGCCTTCGCCCGCTGGGCGAGCACCGGGTCGGCGGAATCCGCCTGCGGGGTCTTGTCGGCGGTCATCAAGGGTTCACGGTAGCCATCCGGCCTCGGCGAACAATGCCTTGATCGCGCCGGTCATTGCGTCGAGCGACAGTTCTTCGAGCGCAACCCGGCGGTTGTGTTCGATGAGGACGGGGTCTGGATCGGTGAGATAGTTCTGCAACGGACGGTGATCGTCGGTCGGGAACCAGCGAAAGCCGAGAGTGCGTAACTCGTCGGCCACGGGGTACGGCCCGACGGCGACGGGAAGGCCGTGAATGGCTGCTTCGACCGGGGGGTTCCCGAACCCCTCCCAAGTCGACGGGAACAGTACGGCGGTTGCGGCTCGGTAGAGCTCGCTCGGCTCGACGTCGGGGGCGCCATGGACGACGCGGCACCGTGCCGCAGCGAGGATGGCGGCCAGTTCGTCGCCGTAGCCATCTTCAGCAGGTCCCCACAGCCAGTAGGTGCCGCCGATCGCCTCGGTCAGTGCGACGGCGGTGGGGACGTCCTTGCGCGGGATCGCCCGCACCGGGTGCGCAAGGACGATCTCGTCGGTGGCGATGTCGAGAGCAGCGCGAACGTGCGACGCTGTCCCGACCGGGGTTTGCGGGGGGAACCCGTTGTAGATCCGGGTCGCGTGGAGTCCTCGATCGGCGAACTCGCGACGGGTCAACTCGTTGATGACCACATGTCGCCATGCCGGATCATCGACCGGGAGTTCGGTGATGTGGGCGAAGTACGCCCGCTGCCACGGCGGGTCGTGGTGGTGCATCACCGTTGGCCGTCCTCGGCACACGTCGGCTACCGCACGGGCTGCGGGGAGGTTCAGCGGAATCGAGCAGAGGTTCTCGACCACGATCAGATCGGCGTCGGCGAGTACCTCCCGTACGGTGTCTGTGTCGGGGGGAACGTCGGCACCGATCTCGAGTCCGGCTACGGTCCGGTCGACCGGCCCCTCACCGGCGACGGTGAACGAGTCGAACCCCAGGGTGGCCACAGCGTCCTGCCAGTGCTTCGCCACGACCGACACACCGTCGGTGAGACCCAACCGAAATGAGATGAAGGCGCACACGGGCATGAAGACCACGATGCCGGATCCGGACGACGTCCCCACAACCGAGCAGGTCAAAGCCCTGGTCGTTCCGATCATGGAGGCGGCCTGGGTCGAGCACGGATACACCGCACCCAACACGGAGGTGTACCCCTGGCTCTGGCTTTGGGACTCCTGTTTTCACGTCTTGATCTGGCAGGCGCTCGACCGTCACGATCGAGCCGCCACGGAGCTTCGCTGCGTGCTCGAGACCCAGGATGGGGCCGGATTCGTGCCCCACATGGGCTACCAAGTCGATCCCGGTGCGGCAAAGGGGTTCTGGGGTCGTGCAGGGGCTTCTTCGATCACACAACCGCCGATGTATGGCCACGCGATTGCTCAGTTGCTCCGAGCGGGTGTCGATGTCGACGATGATGCGATCGGACGTGCGGAGCGTGGGCTTCGCTTCCTGGTGGAGCGTCGTCGTCGCGACTCCTCCGGATTGATTGAGGTCGTCCATCCCTGGGAGACGGGGTGTGATGACTCTCCCCGCTGGGATCATTACTGCCCCGGAGCCGGCTTTGACCTCGAACGGTGGCGGCAACATAAACGTGAACTGCTCGAGACCATTGAGCGAGGCGCTGCGGGCGAACCACTCGCCAACCCGGCCTTCGGCGCCGCACCGGTCAGTTTCTCGGCACTGACGGCCTGGAACATCCGGGAGTTCGCTTCGGCATCGGGCCGACACGACCTCCTTCCGTTCGCAAGCGAATTGGCCGATGCGGTTGCAGCGCGTTGGAGCACCGAACGTTCGACCTGGGTCGATGCCGGGCCTGGTGCCTCAACGTCGGGGTCCCTCCAGACCGCCGACGCGTTCACGGCGCTGTTGGTGGTCGACGACCCGCAACAGCGAGAAGCGGCGATTGCTGCGCTGGCTGATGTCGACGCGTACGCCGGTCGTTTCGGCCCGAGGGGCGTGCACCCCGACGAGCCGATGTACGACCCTGCGAGCTACTGGCGCGGACCCGTTTGGCCGCAGATCGCCTATCTGCTCTGGCTCGGTGTGCTGGGCGATCCGGCCGCGCGCCACGTTGCTGATCGCCTGCGCGATCGCACGATCGTCGGCGCCGTTCTGTCGGGCTTCGCCGAGTACTGGGACGGAGACACCGCCGTTGGTAGGGGGGCGGTTCCTCAGTCGTGGACAGCGTTGGCGCTTGTACTCGCAAACACGCGAACGATCTCGCCTTCGTCTTCGGGGTAGAGCGGGCGGAGGTCGGTCCGGAGTTCGATGACCGAACCTTCGCGCTCGTCGGTCTCGTGCCACCCGAATGCTTCGAGACTGGCGAGACAGCTCGCAGGAAGGAACCGCCGCCGCCGCTGCACCATCGCGTTGCCCACGACGCTGACGATCCCGACCAGCACGATCAGGTCGCCGAACGACAAGACCTGATCGAACAGGGCGATGGGGATGGTGTCGCCGAGCCAGCTGAACGGCGTGTCTGCGGTGGCGAGTTCGCGAGGACCGGTGAGGATCACCCGGTCGAGGTCGGCCTCGGCCACCATCCCAGCTTCGACGAGCGCCATCGGCCGGACCGGTGTCGCTCCGGTCACGATGAGTGGTGCGAGGTTGACGAGGATTCCGATCCCGACGACCGGCATGCCAGCCAGGTGGAGGTTGCGAAGGGCAAAAACCAGCCCGGCGACGAGCCCGCCGATCGCCAGCGCCTCGGATGCAGGCAGTTCAACTCGGTCGACACCGAAACCGATGATGAGCGCGGCGACCAGCAGCGGCAGGCTGTGGAGCCGCGTATCGGCGATGCTCGTGATGCGGCCACCACGGGCAGTGCCAAGTGCGAGGGCGACAACGATGGTCAAGATGAGGGGCGCGAAGGTCATTGGAGGATTCCTCCCAGTCGTGCCCGCCGACCAACGGGAACTGTAGAGCAGGCCACCATCGAGGTGGTGGAGGCTGACCGGAGATCAAAGACCGCTGCCGCGGGCGTCACCCACCAACGGTTCACCGTCGGCGCGCTCGACGTAGCACTGGATGAAGCGGTAGCCCTGCTCCTCGAAGTTGTTGCGATTGGGCGTGATGGCCCCGATGTTGAGCGCCGATGTTTCATACACCGAGTCGACCCACGGCTCGAAATAGACGTAACAGGCGGCGAGGGCGTAGTCCTCCATGATGTCGTCGCCCGGGTAGAAGCTGGGGTGGTCGGCCGGATACGCGAAACGGCTGAACACCTGGGCCTGATGGGGAAAATCGCACGGCAGTCGGGTTGTGACGGTGCTCACCACACCCCGGTTGAGGCGCTCGACCCGGTCGAAACACTCGTTCACGGCGAGCAGGTATTCGTTGATGACGATGCCAGGAATCGTCAGAGGTGTGGTGTCGTTCGGCTGGTTCTGCTGAGCGACGGTGCTGGTGGTGCCGTCACCGGTCACCGACGCGTCGAACTCGGCGGCGGCCGCATCGAGCGCCGCAGCTGCCGCCGCGGCCGGATCGCGGACGAAATCGTCGCTGCCGTCTCCGCCTCCGCAGGCGACCGCAGTCAAACTTGTCGTCATCATCACGGCAACAACGGCGAGTACACGACGGGGCACTGGGCACGGAACAGACACGATAGGCAGAGGCTATTGCAGGTACGAGCGACGTCGACAGGCCCTGGCACGAGGGAGGCCCGGTAGCCTCGAGCGGTGTCCATCATCGCCCTCGATGGCGTCGTCGCCCTGCTGGGCCGGTTTCCTGCTCTCGCCGGAGTCGATCTCGACGTCGGTGCGGGAGAGATTGTCTTGCTGCAAGGCCCGAACGGAGCCGGCAAGTCGACACTGCTGCGGGTTTGCGCCGGGCTCCAGCGGATTGAGTCGGGCCGTGCACTCGTCCTCGAGCACGACGTCGTCAGCCATCGCGCCGCGGTTCGCCGCTCGGTCGGTCTGCTCGGTCACGACACCGCGCTCTACGACGACCTGAGTGTCGAGGAAAACCTCCGGTTCTGGGCGAGGGCGTCGCGCGTCGACGTCGATGCAGTCGACGGAGCCCTCGATCGACTCGGCGTGGCCGACCGTCTCCGAGACGTGCCCGTGCGCCACCTGTCGGCCGGTCAGCGTCGCCGCACCGCTCTTGCTGCGGTGGTTGTTCGCCGGCCTCGGTTGTGGCTTCTCGACGAGCCGCACGCCGGCCTCGATCAGCAGGGCCGCGATCTGATCGACGGTTTGGTCCGCCAAGCTGCCACGGCCGGAGCCACCGTTTTGCTGGCGTCGCACGAACTCGACCGCACGATGGGTCTCGCCTCACGTCATGTGACCGTCGCCGGCGGCACCATCACCGAGGATCGGACCATCTGATGTGGCGCGACGTCGTGCTGGTTGCCGGAAAGGATCTGCGTATCGAATGGCGGTCGCGGGTCACCTTCAGCCAGGTCGTTCCGTTCGCCGGCCTCGTCCTCGTTCTGTTCGGCTTCGCCCTTGATGCGAATCGACCCGTTCTCGAACGAGCCACGTCCGGGTTGTTCTGGATCACGATCATGTTCGTCACCACGCTCGCCGTGCAACGCTCGACGTCGATCGAGACGACAGACGGAGCACGTCGTGCCCTCCTGCTCGCCGGTGTCGAACCGGTGGCCGTCTTCGCAGGAAAGGCCGCTGCCGTCGCCGTGCAGTTGCTTGCGGTCGAACTCGTGTTGGTCGGAGGCATCGTCGTGCTCTACGGAGCCGAGATCGACTCGTTTTTGCTCGTTGTCGCTACCTGTCTGGTCGCGACCGTTGGTATCGCTGCGGCGGGTACTCTGCTTGGTGCATTGGTGGCCGGTGTCCGGGCACGCGAGACGGTGCTCCCGATCTTGCTGCTCCCGGTCTTGGCCCCAGTGCTCATCGGTGCGACTCGAGCGTTTGACGACGCTCTCGGATCGGTGGCCGTCGATGGATGGGCATGGATCGGCATGCTCGCCGGGTTCGGCCTGATCAACCTGGTGCTGGGAGCATTGTCCTACGGCGTGCTCTTGGAGGAGACATGACCACCCCCGCAAGCAGCGAAGTCCCGGTGCATACCGGCTCGACCACAACGCGACTCCTCGGTATCGCCGTACTCGTGGGCCTCGTGGCGCTTATCTTGCTCGGCTTCTTCGGAGCGCCGAAGGACGACGAACAAGCTGACGCCGTGCGTCTGATCTTCGTCCACGTACCGTCGGCCTTCCTCACATACGCCGCATTCTCGGTCACTGCCGTCGGCTCGGTGATGTGGCTCTGGAAGCGCTCCGTGTGGTGGGACCTCGTTGCGCACGGGTCCGCCGAGATTGGGGTCGTCTTCTGCAGCCTCACGCTCTTCACCGGTTCGGTCTGGGGCCGCCCAACCTGGAACACCTACTGGGACTGGGGCGATGTTCGTCTGGTCACCACCTTGATCCTCCTGCTCCTGATGGTCGGCTATCTCGCAGTGCGATCGATGGGTGGCGACGACTCGGCCGTCGCAACGCGCTCAGCGATCGTTGCGCTTATCGCTGCCGTCAACCTCCCGATCGTTAATCGCTCCGTCGAATGGTGGTTTGACCGCACTCTCCATCAGAAGTCTTCGCTCACCGATGGCAATCTTGAGGATCTCACCCTGTTCACACTGCTGCTCGGGGTGGTGGTCTGGTCGCTCTTTTACGTGTGGGTGATGATCCACCGTTTCCGAGTCGGTTGGCTCGAACGCGAGCTCCGGTTCGGTGATCTCGACCTCGCGCTAGCGCAACGCCGGGCCGAAGCGCACACGATCAACGACGGGGGCGACCGATGACGCATCTTGGCTATCTCCTGGTTGGTTGGGGTGTGTCGTTGGGAGCGCTCGGGCTCTACGCCGTCCGGGTGATGCAACGGGGCCGTCGAGCCGCCGCCCGGGTACCCGCCGACCGTCGCCGATGGCTCGCGGCCGAGGAGACATCGTGACGGGCGACCTCACGCCCCAAGAGCCGCGCCCGGCCCGATCGCGTGGCGGCAAGATCATGCCCGTAGTAATCGCGATCGGTGTGGCGACCGTCGTCGTCGGGCTCCTCTGGAACCTGGCGAGTGGTTCGCTGTTCTTCTACAACGCCGACGAGGCCGTCGGCCGTCGAGCCGAGCTCGGCGACGAGCGCTTCACGCTGCAGGGCTCGCCTATTGGCTGTTCGATCACTGAAGGTTTCCGAGGAGACGACCCGGTCGTGGCGTTCTCGGTGAGCTTCGGTGGTGAAGCGGTCGACATCGTCCATTTCGGTGATCCTGCCGATCTGTTCCAAGCCGACGTGCCGGTGGTTCTCGACGGGCAGTGGGTACGAGGTGACCCGGGCGTCGGAGGTCGCAACCCGATCGCCGACGATGGCTGGTACTTCGCCTCGGACCGCATGCGCGTCAAGCACGACAACGACTACATCAACGACGATGAGTACGACCAACGGTTGGCCGAGAGCGAAGCTGCAACCAAGTTCGCTGCTGAGGCATGCTCGGCGTGAGCAACTCCTCGCTCGGCGCGGCCTCCGTGGCGTTGGGCCTCGCCGCTGCTGCGTGTGCCGTCGTCGTCGTTGTGATGGGCCTCGCTGGACGACGCCCCGGTTGGTTTCGTGAGGCCCGACTGTTGACGTGGGTGATGATGTTCGCAGCCACGGCGGCGGTCGTGGTGATGGAGCGAGCCCTTATCACCCGAGATTTCACGGTGGCGTTCGTTGCCGAGCACGGTTCGAGCCAGACGCCTGCACTGTTCAACGTCGCCACCCTCTGGTCGGCGCTCGAGGGCTCGATTCTGCTTTGGACACTCGTGCTCTGCGGGTATGTCGTTGCGGTGGTGCTGAAGTTCAGGACGCAGGGCGACGACCCGATGCTGGCGTGGGCGCTGCTCACGTTGTTCTTGGTCGCCGGCTTCTTCTTCGCCCTGATGGTCGGCCCGTCGGCGCCTTTCGACCGGTTCGCCCCTCCGCTTGGCTACGACGGTCCGGGTCCCAACCCACTCCTGCAGAACCACATTCTCATGGCGTTCCATCCGCCGATCCTGTATCTCGGCTACGTCGGATTCACGGTGCCGTTTGCATTCGCGATCGGTGCGCTGTGCACGGGTCGGGTGGGGGAGGGCTGGTTGCTCGCCACTCGTCGATGGACGGTTATGGCGTGGGGCTACCTCACGCTCGGCATCGTCCTTGGTGCCTGGTGGAGCTACGAAACGCTGGGGTGGGGTGGCTACTGGGCCTGGGATCCCGTCGAAAACGCCTCGTTTCTGCCATGGCTCACCGGTACCGCCTTCATCCATTCGGTCATGGTGCAGGAGCGGCGCGGCATGCTCCGGGTCTGGAATCTCTCGCTCGTCATCTCGACGTTCGCGCTGACGATCCTCGGGACGTTCATCACCCGGTCCGGTGTTCTTCAGTCGGTGCACGCATTCGTCGAGTCGGGCATCGGGCCGTGGCTCTTGACCTTCTTGGCAGTCATCGTGATCGTGTCGCTGGGTCTGATCGGGTGGCGAGGTGACGAACTGCGGGCGCCCGGCAAGATCGACTCTCCGGTGTCTCGTGAAGGCGCGTTCCTCGCCAACAACGTGCTGTTCGCTGCATTCGCGTTCGTTGTGCTGCTCGGCACGATTTTCCCGCTGATCGTGGAAGCGATCGACGGGCGCACGATCTCGGTCGGTAATCCCTATTTCGAGCGCATGACGATGCCGATCGGGTTCGTTCTCCTCTTCCTGATGGCAATCGCGCCCGTGTTGCCGTGGCGTAAGACGACCGGCGAGGTCCTGTCGGATCGGCTTCACTGGCCGGCGTGGATCGGTGCCGGTTCGATGGTCGCTGCCGCCCTCCTCGGCGCTCGCGGCTGGTCGCCGACGCTCGCCTTCGGGCTCGGCGGATTCGCTGGCGGTTCCGCACTTCGCCAGGTCGTACTCGCCACTCGGCGTCAGGGTTGGCGTGGGTTGGTCGGGCGAACCAACGGCGGAATGGTCGTGCATCTCGGTGTGGTGCTGATCGCCATTGCGTTTGCGGCAAGCAACGCGTACGTCCGACAGGGCGAGTTCACGATGGCGGTGGGCGACACGGCGCAGATTTCGGGCCACACCCTCACCTACGAGGGGTCGCGGCTGACCGAGTACTCCAACCGGACCGAGAAGAGCGCTCGCGTTCTGGTCGACGAGGCCAAGGTCTACGAGCCTGCGATTGCCCAATATCCGTTTGCCGGCCGAACGATCGGCATTCCCAGTGTCCGCTCGACCTGGACCGATGACATCGCCTTGTCGGTCCTCACCTTCCCAGAGGGTTCCGGCGACACGGTCGTACTCCGAGCCACGGTGCAACCCCTGATCGTCTGGCTATGGATCGGCGGACTCGTCATGGCGGCCGGCAGCGTCCTCGCCGTGGTGCCAGGTAAACGCCGGCGCCCCACCGCTCCGACATCGGCCCCGCCAACCTCGCACGAGGTCCTCCTGTGACGGCTCCGGCGGGCGGCTCGACACGAACAGCCGTGTGGATCGTGGTCCCGATCGCAGTCGTCCTCTCGCTGCTCATTCTTTTGCTCGCGACCCGAGAACCGGCCACCGAGCGCGCGATCAATTTCGAGCTCCGCGGCGAAATCGCACCGCTGATCGAGGGAGAAGGCCTCGATGGCGTTTGGTTCGACATCGACGATCACAGCAACCAGTGGGTCGTCGTCAACTTCTTCTCGACCACGTGCGTACCGTGCGTCCGCGAGCACCCTGAGCTGGTCGAATTCGAGGCACGGCACGCGCCGCTCAACGACGTCGTAGTGGTGTCGGTCGCCTTCGACGACGCCGCTGCCAACATCCGCGCCTTCTTCGACGACTTCGGGGGCGACTGGCCCGTCATCTCCCGAGACACCGGCAGCATCGCGGTGGCGTACGGCGTCGTCGCCGTGCCCGAGACCTATCTGGTCGGACCCGGAGGTGTGATCGTCGAGAAACTCGTCGGCGGTGTGACTGCCGACCAACTCGACGGCCTGATCCTGTCGGCAGGTGGCGCATGAGGCCGCGGGTGCTCTCCTGGCTCACGCTGGTGGTGGTGTCACTTTCGGTGCTCGTCTTCGTCGCCGTCGACGAAAGGTCGCCGGCGACCAACGCCGACAAGGCGTACGCATTGGCGACAGAATTCGCGTGTCCGGTGTGTCAGGGCCAGTCGGTCGCCGAGTCCGACGTCCCTGTCGCCCGAACGATCCGACGCGAGATCAGGGTCTGGGTCGACGAGGGCCGTACCGACGAGTTCATCCGAGCCCAACTCGTCGCCAACTTCGGTGAAGACATTGACTACACCCCAGCAGCATCAGGCGTGACGAGCCTCGTTTGGATCCTGCCGGTGGTCGTAGGGGCAGTCGCCCTCGGCGGTCTCGCCGTTGTCTTCCGGCGTTGGCGGGACGAACCGGATCGAACGGCGAACGCCGACGACGAGGCGATCGTCGCCGCTGCCCGCCGACGCCGATGACCGACCCTGCACTCGGCGAGGAGCGCGACTTCCTGCTCAAGTCGCTCGACGACCTCGATGCCGAATACGCAGTCGGCGACCTCGAAGCCGACGACTACCGCACGCTCACGGCCGACTACACCGCTCGGGCGGCATCCGTCATCCGGCAGATCGAAGGTGAACGGACGGCGCAAGCGGTGGGGAATGACAAAGCCGGCCGTGGCGGCTGGTGGTGGATGCTCGCTGTTGCCCTGCTCGCAACCTTGGCCGGTGTGTTCGTCGCCCAGTTCTCAGGCAGTCGAGGCTCGAACGACACGATCACCGGTGAGATCAGGGTGACCGCACGTGAACTCGTGCTCGAGGCCCAAGCTGCGTTCGGGCAAGGCGATCTCGACGGAGCGATCTCGATCTACGACGAGGTGCTCGTGATTCAACCATCGAATGTTGAAGCCCTCACCTACAAGGCATGGTTCACCCGCCTCCAGGGAGACGCCGACGCAGCGTCACCCATTATTGAGGATGCCGTTGCGATCGACCCCGAGTATCCCGATGCTCGGGTCTTCGCGACGGTGATCGCCCTCGATACCGGTGATGTTGTCGCTGCTCAGGGCCACCTCGACGCGTTCGATCTGCTCGCAGCACCACCCTTCCTCGAGGAACTCGTCGTGCAGCAAGGCTTGCGGGTGCGTCTCGGAGCGATCGCCCAGGCCGAAGCGCTCGCCCGGGTCGAGGCTCAGTGGCTCAGCGTCGATGGTGGATCGTTCGCCGAGTCGGGCCTGACCGCAAGCGACGTGCTCCTCGCAGCCGAGGCCGTCGCAGCCGGTGGCGACGTGTTCGGCGCCGTCGGTGTAACGCAGGCAGCACTTGACGAGGTACCGGACAATACCGATCTGCTCGCCGGATATGCCTGGATTCTGGCCCGAAGCGCATCGGTAGAGGAGCCGGCTCCAGCCGACCTGGGGCTCTCGTTTCTCGACCGAGCGCTCGTCCTCGACTCGACTCATCCCGAGGCGTTGGTCTACCGGTCGTTCACCAGGGCGTTTCTCGGCGATCGGGCCGGTGCAACCGCAGATCTCGCTGCATTCGACGCGCTGCCGGTGCGTCCGGCCGATCTCCGCCAGATCATCACCGAGTTCGGTCTCCGAGCAATGGTCGCCGGTGGCTGAGTTCTCGCAATGAGGAAGAAGATGGCCAATACTGACCCGGTGGCTGTACTCCGTCGACTCGATCTGGGCCGAATCCTCATCGCAGCGGTTCTTGTCGTCGGCACTGCTGCGATCGTCACGCAGGATCGCTGGGGGTGGGTTTTCGGTGCTGAAGAGGCTCAGACCCAGGATGTCGACGCGCCGACGATCGATATCGCCGAGATTGACGCTGTCACCGATCGACTGTTCCGCATCACTCCGGGGAACGGCTCTGAGGCCCGGTACGTCGTAGGCGAACGACTCGTGGGTACGCAGCAGACCACCGTCGGTACCACCTCGGTGGTTGGGGGCGACATCGTCGTCGACACCGTCGATGCGTCGCGTTCGTCGGTGGGTGAGATCGTCGTCAACGTCGAGATGTTCACCTCTGGCTCGGATCTTCGCGACAAGCGACTTCGCCACGACTTCCTCGAGTCGACCCACTACCCGTTCGTCCGGTTTCGGCCGACGGCGATGAGTGGTCTCCCGGTTGAACTTGCGCAGGGTGAACCGATCCCCATCACGATAACTGGCGACCTGACGGTCAAGGAGACCACGTCCTCGGTTGTGTTCAAAGGTTCGGTCGTGCTCCACGTCGACCACCTGACGGCGGAAATGTCGGCGGTGATTCGCGGTTCTGAGTTCGGTGTCGGCCCCATCAACATCGCACGGCTTGCGCACACCGACGACGAGATCACACTCGAATTCGATCTCGTGGCCAACGAGGTCGACCTCGGCAGTGAGTTCCCCGGCTCACTCGACACCGAACTGCGCACAGACGAGTTCGCAGGTGGGGCGTTCGCAGCCGAGGTTCAACCCGTGCTCGAGGCGAACTGCGTCGGCTGTCACATCAGCGGCGGGCCGGGATGGAACACGGTCGCGTTCGACACGGCCGGCGATGTCGCGGCGATCGCCGACGACATCGCCCTCGTCACCGGTGCCGGCTACATGCCACCGTGGCTACCCTCGGAGCTGAGCGTCGACTTCCATGATGACTGGTCGCTGACCGACGAAGAACTCGCAACACTGCAGGTGTGGGCGGCGAAGGGTGGCGGGCTCGACGTCGCCCCTGACACGCCATTGACGGCAACCGCCGAGCTGCTCAACCCGATCCGTCGCGACATCGTGACCAGGCCATCGCAGCCCTATGTCGGGTCGCTGGCCAAAACGGACGACTACCGGTGTCAAGTCTACGAGATCCCCGACCTTGAAGGGGATGGTACGTGGATCACCGGCATGGCATTCGAGCCCGACCAGAAAAGTATCGTCCACCACGCCATCATCAGTCGCGTTCCCGCCTCTGCGCTTCCCGAGATCGAGCGCCGTTCCGCCGAGGACGACCAGCCGGGCTACGAGTGCTTCGTTGGGGAGGGGCTCACCAGCAACGGCGTCTACAGCATCTCGGGTTGGGCACCGGGTGCACAGCCGTCCCACTACCCCGAGGGTGTCGGCATCTATCTCGGGCCGGGTGACGTGATCGTCAACCAGATCCACTACCACTTCGACCACGAAACGCCGCCGGACCGATCGACGATCGTGCTCCAGACTGCGACCCCCGAGGAGATCGCTGCCGGGATGCGGCAACTCCAGGGCGGGGCCTACACCACGCCCGCCGAGATGCCCTGTACACCCGAGGAGATCGCAACGGGAGCACCACTGTGCGAACGGCGTGCGCTGCTGATGGAGCTTGCCGAACGATACGGGCCGACCGCCGCCGTCCTCCCTGATGCCATGATCCGGGCCTGCGGTGGCCAACTGTCCGACTATGACCAACTCGACGGCACGGTGGCTCACAGCGCGTGTGATCTCAATGCCCGCCACACCGGAACGATCTTCTCGGTGCTCGGCCACATGCACGAGTTTGGTAAGGCGTATCGAATGACACTTCACCCGGACACGCCCGATGAGATCGTGCTCCTCGACATTCCGGTGTGGAGCTTCGAGTGGCAGCTCAACTACATGCCGGTTGACGACATCCGGATCGAGTGGGGCGACATCGTCCGATTCGAGTGTTGGTGGGATCGCTCGCTCGTCCATTTGGACGAGCCCCGGTACGTGACATGGAACGAGGGCACGGTTGACGAGATGTGTTACTCGTCGATCCGGGTCATTCCCGATCCCTAGCCCGCGGAACTCGGCGGCTATGGGGCCGCCGTGTACGTGCCACTCACGATGTCGCGACCCCGTGTTTCGAGGCTCCAGACCGAACCCTTTTCGCACCCACGGCTGCCGATGACACTCATCCCCTCGCGGAGGAGACGGTTGAGGACCTCCGGGATGAGGTCGCCGTGGCTACACATGACGGCATCGCCATCGAGCAGGGTCTCCTTGCGAAGCATTTCGAGCAGGAGGACCGATCGGGCACCCTCGGTGAGTTCGTGGCGCTCCTCGACGACCAGGTGTCGATCCGTGGCCAGTGGGGTGACGGTCTGAACACATCGGGTCGCCATCGATGACCAGATCGCCCGCAGCGGCACATCGGTGAAGAATTTCACCAGCGCCTCGGCCTGAGCCCGGCCTCGCTCGTCAAGTGGACGCGCGAGGTCGTCGCCATCTTCCGCGACACTGCGGTGTCCGGCACTCGCATGCCGCACGAGATGGATGGTCACCGGCGAGACCGTAGTCGCAGGCGGCTTCGACAGCCGGAGGTACGGTCCGGCTAGAGCGTGACGTGCGTGACACAGATGTCGTCGCCCTGGGCCAGCGACGACGCCGTATCGGCACCGCTCGGTCCGACGAGCTGGTTGAGCATGCCCTTCACGATGCCGCGGTCGACCGCGCAGATGACGGGGTGCTCGACGACAGCGTCGCCGAACGGGCAGTGCTCGGCGACGATGCGGAGCTGGTCGCCATCGACCTGTTCGGCGCGGGCTGCGAACCCGTGCGCGGACAAGGCGTCGGCGACAGCATGAAGGGCTCCTTGGAACGATCGATGGGTGGCGGCGGGTTCGAGTGACTCAGCCATCGCCTTCCCGTACTCCTGGCCCACTTCCTCAGCCATCTGCTCTGCGACATCGGCAGGCAAAAGTGCCAACGCTCGGCCGAGCAACGCCACCAGGATGTCGTCTTGGCGGACGTTGACGGCCAGATGCACAGCATCTTCGGTGGCTCGGTATCGCTTGGACGGCCGGCCTACGCCTCCGGCGGACTTCGCGATCGCGACCTCGAGGTAGCCACCTGACGCAAGCTTGTCGAGGTGGTGACGAGCCACGTTCGCATGCAGGTCGAATTGCGTTGCACAGTCCGCTGCCGTGACGCCAGCATCGTGTTCGTGTGCGAACAGGAAGATGTCGCGTCGAGTTGGATCGCCAAACGCAGCGGTGATCGCCGTGACCGTCGACGCGAACTCCGTCGGACTCAGCTCCCGTATGGGTGACGCTCGATCCACCCCGGTATTCTACCTATGGCCGTAGGAGAAATACCGGAAGGCGACCCCCTGCCCATGTCTGTCACTGAAGCCGTTGTCATCGATGCCTTGCGTCCGGTTCAGGATCCCGAACTCCACCGCAGCATCGTCGACCTCGGCATGGTGCGATCCACCACGATTGACGGTGGTCATGTCGAGGTCGGTATTGACCTCACCATCGCCGGTTGCCCATTGCGAAATCAGATCCAGACCGAGGTCTCCGACGCCGTGCAAGCGCTCGATGGCGTCAATCTTGTCACCATTGACTTTGGGGTGATGACCGACGAGCAGCGGGCGAACGTTCGAGAGCTTGTCCACGGCAATCCGGCGGGCACCGCAGGCTCCCAGCCCGCTCACGGCCACGCCGAAGGTCGGGCCATCCCTTTCGCTGAGGCGGGTAACCGCACCCGCACTCTGCTCATCGCATCGGGCAAGGGTGGTGTCGGCAAGTCATCCGTCACCGCCAACCTCGGCATCGCACTTGCCCAGCAGGGCAAGTCGGTCGCAGTGATCGATGCCGACGTCTGGGGGTTCTCCATCCCGCGGATGTTGGGGGTCGAACATCCGCCCACCGTCATCGACGACATGATCCTGCCGCCCGAAACGCATGGGGTTCGTTGCATCTCGATGGGTTTCTTCGCGCAAGAAGACCAGCCGGTCATCTGGCGGGGCCCCATGCTTCACAAGGCTCTCGAACAGTTCCTCACCGATGTCTACTGGGATGATCCCGACTACTTGCTGGTCGATCTTCCGCCCGGCACCGGCGATATCTCCTTGTCGCTCGCCCAGTTCCTGCCGCGCAGCGAGGCGTACATCGTCACGACGCCCAACCCGGCTGCACAAAAGGTCGCACAGCGCTCAGCATTCATGTTCCAGCAGGTCAATATCGAGGTGAAGGGCGTCATCGAGAACATGTCTTGGTTCACCGGTGACGACGGGAAGCACTACCAGTTGTTCGGTGCCGGTGGCGGCAAGGATCTCGCCGACCGTCTCGAAGTCGACCTCATCGGTCGGGTCCCAATGACCATCCCGATGCGGGAAGGGTCCGATCAGGGTCGACCGATCATGGCGGTTGATCCGGCCAACGAGGCGTCGCAGGTCTTCGCTCAAATGGCAGAGTGGGTGCTCGCTCACGCGCCCAGCAAACGCACACATCCTGAACTCAAGATCAACTGATCAAACCTGACCCCTGGAGACACCAACCGTGGATATCCGCATCGGAGTGACCGACACGCCCCGTGAGGTCCAACTCAAGCTCGACGACGACACCGATCGAGACGGACTGAAGGCGTCGATTGAGGCTGCGCTCTCGGGCGACTCGTCGGTGCTTTGGCTCACCGACGACAAGGGGCTCGAGGTTGCCGTCTCGGCAGCGCGCATCTCTTACGTCGAACTTGGCCCCGAGGGGAACAAGCCGATCGGCTTCGGCTGATCGGCTGGGCTCATGGCGAGCCTCGCCGAACTGGCGGCGGCACACACGGCGCTCAGCCCGAAATCGGTCGCGCATCTGCAACGCCTGCTGGGCTCGTGGGCGCTGCCGGCCGACCTCTCCTTCGCTGACCTGCTGCTCTACGCGCCCACCGATGCCGACGCGTCGCAGTTTGTCGTTCTGGGGCATGTCCGATCGACCACCAGTGGCACTGTTCATGGCGGCGATCCTGTCGGCACCTTCGTCTCGTCGGACGCCCGTAGGATGCTCGGCCGCACGTTCGCCGACGGTGTCCGGACCGAGGTCCCGATCACCATCGTCGGTCCGGGTGGATTCACGGATCCAACCGTCGAGGAAGGGATCGCCGCGCCGGTTGGTACCCGCCAAATCCTTGTCGATCATGTGCCGGTGCGCCACGACGGCGAGACGATTGCCGTCCTCACCCGCGAAGGTGAAGCCGGGCTGGCTGGCAACCGATCCGGCCTCGAGCGTGAGTACCGGACACTTTGGCGCCGCTTCGCCACGATGGTCGAGGAGGGGACGTTCCCCCTTGAGCAACAAGAGCGCGCCGGTGAGTTTCGCGAGCCGCGGGTGGGTGATGGTGTGCTGGTGCTCGACCGTGAGCGTCGAGTGGCGTTTGCGTCACCGAATGCCGTCTCGGCACTTCATCGACTCGGCGTTTGGGCCGATCCCACCGGGCGAACCCTCGACGAGGTTGGCGTTGACGATGCTGTTGTTCGACGCGCACTGGAAACCAGGCACAGCACGATCACCGAGATCGAGCACAGCAACGATCTCAGTGTGGTCATCCGGTGTCACCCGTTGGTCGAGAGTGGGCGGGCAACGGGTGTGCTGGCAGTACTTCGTGACGTCAGCGAGCTTCGAAGCCGCGACCGGTTACTCATGTCGAAAGACACGACGATCCGCGAGATTCATCACCGGGTGAAGAACAACTTGCAAACGATTCAGTCGCTATTGCACCTTCAGGCTCGGCGCCTCACGTCTGATGAAGCTCGCCTTGCCGTAGCCCAAAGTGCCCGCAGAATCGGTGCTATCGCTGTCGTTCACGAGACGCTTGCCACCGATGCCACCGATGAGGTCGATTTCGACACCGTTGTGCGTCGAGTCGTCCGGCTCGTTACCGAAGGCTTGAGTTCACCGGACCGACCGCTACGCGTCGATGTCACCGGCGAAGTCGGCGAACTGCCTGGCGAGGTCGCGATGCCACTCGCGGTCGCCGTCGCTGAACTCGTCCAGAACGCAATCGATCACTCCGGCGCGGAAGCCACCGACATCGGCGTCGAACTCGATGCCGACCGTCGTTCGGTAGTGATTCGGGTTCGTAACGGTGGAGTGGGGATTCCAGACGGATTCTCACTCGATCGCGACGCAGGCCTCGGTCTCACGATCGTTCGGACGTTCGTTGTTTCGGATCTCGGGGGCACGCTCACGATGCGCCCGAGTTCCGATGCCGCCCCGAAAGGTGCCGTCGTCGAACTTCGTGTACCGCGAGGCGGATCGGCGGTGGGTTAGCCGCTTGCTCAGCCAGTGGCGTTCGTCGTCGCTCGCTCCTGGCGCCGGCGACGGCGGATTACGCGACGCTCCTCCTCAGAGGTACCTCCCCACACACCGGTGTCTTGGTTCGTGGAGAGTGCGAACTCGAGGCACGCCTCCCGCGCGGTGCACTCGAGACAAACGGCCTTGGCGATGTCGATTTGCTCGATCGCCATGCCGGTGGTTCCCACCGGGAAAAACAGCCCTGGATCCGTGTCGCGGCAGCGAGCGTCCTTGCGCCAATCGATGGTCGACTGGAAAGCGTCAGCGGTGAGCGCCACGGAAAGTCCCCCTGGGTTGTGAGCAAGCCGGGAGACTCGTCCCAGACCGGGACAACAATAGAAACCGGTTCTACTTTTCGCAAGGGTTGATTGAAACAGGTTCTCTTTGGGCTTTTTTGGGGCGGGGGTATTCCCGTTGTTGATGCTGGCCTGCTTGAATCTCCGTATGGCAACCGCTCCCATGGTCATTGCGCACCGAGGTGCGCGTCAGGCGGCGCAGGAGAACACGCTCCCCGCCTTCCGCATGGCCCGCAAGCTCGGAGCCGACTGGGTCGAACTCGATGTCCGTCGCACTGCCGACGGCGTGGTCGTGGTTCATCACGACGCGCATCTTGCAGATGGCCGCATGCTGGGCCAGCTCAACTCCGACGAACTGCCAGAGTTCGTGCCGAGCCTGGCCGAAGCCCTTGAGGAGTGCCACGGCATGGGAGTGAACATCGAGATCAAGAACCTCCCCTCCGACCCCGACTACGACGCCGACCATCTCGTGTCCGATGCCGTCGCTGGCCTCGTTCTTGCCTATCTCGGCCCCGACCGGGCGCTCGTCTCCTCGTTCAATATCGACACCCTCGACCGCTTGCGTGCAGTTGATCCGACGATCCCACTTGCGTACCTTTACGCCATCGGTGAGCCGGCTTCGGCGATCGCGCGGGCCTGTGCGCACGAGATGGCGGCGATCCACCCCTACGATCCGCTCGTCACGGCGTCTCTGGTTGAACGAGCGCAAGACGAGGGGCTCCAAGTCAACGTCTGGACCGTGAACGACCCCGAACGCATGGAGGCACTCGTCGGCTATGGCGTCGATGGCATCTGCACCGACGTGCCCGACGTCGCCCGGCAGGTCATCGATCGCCGGAACCCACCGACGACGTGATCAGCAGGAGGCGTTCTCAGCCCTCGGTGTCGAGTGGCGTCAGGAGCGAGAGGTGGTTCGGTGTCCAGGCGAACCGGAGCCGTTTCGACGCGCCGAGGTGATCGCCGTCGACTTGGTAGGGGATCGGTGGGTCGGCTTCGATCACGAGTGATCGGAGATCGGTCCGGATGTCGAGGTTGAGGCAACCATCAAGGGGCTTGTGCGCGAGGGCCTTTCCGGCCACCGAGCCGAGCGTTCGCAGGTCGAGTTTCTCGAGCGTGATCGCTGCGAGTGGGTCGGAAAGACCAAGGCCTGGGATGAGTTCGAGAGATCGGTTGCCGAGGTACGTGTAGGGATTCGCGTTCATGACCACCGTGAAGAATCCGGTTGTGACCTCCGCCCGGTCCGGCCCGAGGATCCGTAGCGGTGGGTTGGTGCGATCGACGCGACGGAGCCATGTGTCGATCGCGGCGTACACGAAGAGTGGGTGACCGGCCCAACGTTTCCACGGCCCGCGTCGCTCCACCTGCTCGACGACTGCTGCATCAAACCCGATCCCGCAGTGGAAGAGGAAATAACGGCCCTCGACAGAACCCAGACCAACTCGGTTGATGTTGTTCGCACCGAGAGCGTCCAGGAGAACACCGGCGGCCTCGACCGACTCGTCGGGAAGCCCGAGGATTCGGGCGAACACATTCGTGGAGCCACCGGGTAAAACGCCGAGAGCGGTCTCGGTGCCGGCGAGGCCGTTTGCCGCCTCGTTGACGGTCCCATCACCGCCGAGCACGACTACGAGGTCGTAGTTTTCGCGTGCAGCCGATTGGGCGAGGCGGGTGGCGTGACCGCGACGACTTGTCTCGGTGATCGTCACGTCGTGCTCGGTCGACAACGCTTTGTGGATCATGACGCGCTGGCGGCGAGTGACCGACGAAGCAACTGCATTGACGATGAGCAAGATCCGCAAGATCGCTCAAACTATCTGGTTCGCCCGACGAGGCATTCTCGCCCCTGCCTGGCAGACTCCTCGGCTATGAAAGTTGTTGTCTGTGTGAAGCAGATCCCGGATCCAGCTGACCCGGGTGCGCTCGACCCTGAGACCAAGACGCTCAAGCGGGATTCGAAGCTCATCCTCGACGAGTCGGATTCCTACGGGGTCGAAATGGCGCTGCAGCTTGTCGATGCCGCTGGTGAGGGCGAAGTCCACCTGGTTTCGATGGCTCCGAACAACGAGGTCAGCGGCCTGCGGACGGCACTCGCAATGGGTGCGGCCAGCGCCACCATCGTGAGTGACGACGCGCTCCAGGGTTCCGATGCGCTCGGTACCGCAAAAGTGCTCGCCGCTGCGATCGCCCGTCAAGAGCCGGATCTCGTCCTCGCCGCCACCGAGTCCTCTGACGGCTACACGGGAACCGTCCCCGCCCAGATCGCCGAACTTCTCGGTCTCCCGTCGGTCACGTTCGCGAAATCGGTCGCCGTCGACGGTGGCGCCGCTCAGGTGAAGCGCCAAACCGAAGCGGGCTACGACGAGGTCGAGTGTCCGCTGCCCGCCCTCGTCTCTGTGACTGCCGGCGTGGTCGAGCCTCGCTATCCGTCTTTCAAGGGAATCATGGCGGCGAAGAGCAAGCCGGTCGATGAACTCGACCTCGGAGCGCTCGGTATCGATGCGGGCCAGGTCGGTTGGGCCGGTGCTGGGCAAGAAATCGTGTCGATCGAAGTAGCTCCTGCCCGTGAAGCGGGTGAAGTCATCGAAGATGAAGGCGATGCGCACGAACGCATCGTTGCCTTCCTGGACGATTTGAAGGTGCTCTGATGGGACTCGACAAGATCTGGGTTTTCGGTGAAGTTGCGGGCGACGAGGTCGCTTCGATCACCCTCGAGATGCTGGCTGCCGCTCGCAGCCTCGCCGATACGGTCGAGGTCTTCATGGCTGGCGATGGTGGCGAATACGCCGAGCAGCTTGGAGAGCATGGTGCCGAGACCGTTTATAGCACCGGCGATCTTGCCGGCGGACTCCAGGGCGTTGCCATTGCTTCCGCCGTGGCCGCTGCCATCGAGGCCGGAGATGTCGAGGCCCCCGATGCGTTTTTGCTCGGCACCACTCAGGACGGCCGTGATGTCGCCGGGCGCCTGTCGGTGAAGCTCGACACGCCGGTGATCACCAACGTCGTCGCACTTGAGGTGGACGAGACCTTGATCGGCTCCGAACCGGTTTTCGGCGGTACCGTTGACGTCAAGACGAAGAACACGTCTGGGAAGCCGGGCATCTTCCTCGTGCGGCCCAAGTCGTACGAGGCTGTAGGTGTTGGCGGGTCCGAGGCCGACACTGAAGATCTCGACGTGCCTGACTTGGGTGCAGTGGGTGCGGCCAAGGTCGTGAACAGTCATGCCGAGGAGGCCGATGGCCCCAAGCTTGATGAGGCCGCAATCGTGGTCTCTGGCGGCCGTGGTCTCGGTTCGCCCGAGGCCTATGTCATGGTCGATGATCTCGCCAAGGCGGTCGGTGGTGCTCCTGGTGCAAGTCGTGCCATCGTCGACGCCGGATGGGTTCCCTACAGCTACCAGGTCGGCCAGACTGGCAAGGTCGTGAAGCCGACGGTGTACATCGCCGCCGGTATTTCCGGAGCGACACAACACCTAGTCGGCATGAAGGGGTCAAAGAACATCATCGCGATCAACAAGGACCCAGAGGCGCCGATTTTCGCCGTTGCGGACCTCGGCATCGTGGGTGACGTTCACAAGGTCATGCCCAAGTTGATCGAGGCGCTGCAGAGCCGCTGATCGATCGTTACGCTGACGCAAGCCCCCGGCCTTGGCCGGGGGTTTCGTCGTTTTTGGGGTCTCCCCGGGTGCGGCACCCCTCCAAAACCAACCATCGTCCAAAACCAAACATCGCTTCTCCGGAAGAACCGAAGAAGCGATGTGATGTCACAACCATAGCACAGGGGATTTTTCCGTGCTGGCTTGGGCGGCGTTTTTTTCAAAAATTCCTGGTCACAAACGAAAAAACCCTTGATCTTTGCTCCCCGTCCGCCGTCTGCCTGCTGGATTTGGGTTGCGATGGGTCAGACGAGGGGCCAGGGGTACCGACGGCCGCCGGTATCGTCGTGCGGAAACCGGCGAGCCGTGCTCAGCGCGGTCGTTCGTGTCTTGACAGCGTCCTGCTCGAAAGGACTCAGAAGATCGTCGTACTCGGCGGGCATGTCGTTGAGGAAGCGCCACAAGTCGTCGCACAGGTCGTCGTCGATCGTCTCGCCAGCGAAATCCCAAATCACGGTCCGGAGCTTGAACTCGTGATGGAACGCCACGCCGTGATCGATCGCCCAGATCTTTCCCTCGGTTCCGAGGACGCAGTGACCAGCTTTACGATCGGTGTTATTGATCACGATGTCGAGCGCTGCGATCCGGCGGAACTCATCGTCGTACTGGTCGGTGTCTTCACGAAGCGTGTAGTAGTGCTCCTCGAAGATGCACGGCATGAAGAGTTGGAGCGACCCAACGCCGTGGGTGAGGTCGTTGCGAACCACCGTCGGGGGCACGACTTCCCACCCGAGTGCTTCGCTCGTAACGAACGCTGCCACCTCGCGCTGGTAGAGCCCACCGGGAAAGTCCCAGAGGGGCCGCTCACCTGCGAGTGGTTTGTAGATCCCTTGCGCGCGGAGGGCACTGTCGTTGATCTCGACGAGGAAGGTGTGGTTCGACGAGTACGGCATTCGGCCGATGAGTTCTACTTCACCGTGCTGAAGGAGTTCGAGTGCTGCTTCCGTCGGAATTGGCTCTCGTTCGAGGAATGGTGATTCCTCGCTACCGTCGCTCGGAGAGGAGTCGGCCATGGGTGTCTAGTTACTGCAGGCACACCAGCCGCCATTGCGGGGCTGGAGCGGACTACCGCAGTATTCGCAGGGTGCGCGGCCAGCAGACACGACGTCTCTGGCGCGATGGATCAGGCCGATCACCTGCTCTCGCCGCAGAACGAAGCGGGCGTGGTTTGGTTCGTTCACGTCGTCATCGTCGTCCACGAACTCTTCCGCCAACACGATCAGGCGGTCCTCGTCATCTGCGTATGCGACCCCCAACGCGCCGATGGTCCACGCGGAGACGACCGGTTCTCGGAGACTGAGGTCGGCCGGTGGTGGGCCGAGCGCAGTCTCGGGAAGATCGTCGAGGACTTGGTCGAGATAGTCGGCGAGCGCCATCACCTGCTGCTTCTCGAGCTTGAACGACACCAGTTTCCCGTCGCCTCGGCCCTGCAAGTAGAAGGTGCGCTCACCGCGGGGACCGAGCGTTCCCACGGTGAAGAACTCGACGGCATCGAACGAGTACGACTCGGTCACGACGGCGCCAGTGTTGTGAGGTCGTCGCCGGTGGAGTTCACGGTGAGAACGACTGGGCCTTCCGGGGTGTAGAGGATCGCGGTGATTGAGCACGGCGACACCACGATTCGCTGGAAGAGGTCAAGGTGTGTGCCGGTGGCCGCTGCGACGACGGCCTTGATGATGTCGGCATGCGAAACGGCCACGATCGTTTCGCCCGGGTGGGCTGCAACGAGTTCGTGTGTCGCATCGACCGCCCGCGACTGCATCTCGGCAAACGACTCGCCGCCCGGGAATCGGAAGCCGCTCGGGTAACGCTGCACGGTCCTCCAGGCGTCGAGTTTGCGGAGGTCGGCGAGCTTCTTGCCCGTCCAGTCGCCGAAGTCGCATTCGATGAGGCCCTTCGCCTGTCGTACGCGGAGTTTTCGAGTCTTTGCGATCGGCGCGGCGGTCTCGCGAGTTCGTTCCATCGGCGACGCATACACGGCTGCGACATCGGTCAGTCCTGCGATCCGCTGAGCAGCGGCTTCGGCCTGGACGACGCCCTTCTCGGCGAGGTGCAGGTTCGGCGCCCGTCCGGGTAGCGACGCCCCAGTGGTCGGAGTCTGGCCATGCCGGACGAAGAGAACGAGGGTGGGTTTTGGAGTGGTCGAGCGTCGTGCCATCGCCCGCTCAACGTAGCCTGCGGCCCGTGGATTCCCGAGATCGGAAGCGAACACTCGATGCGCTGGCGATCGACGTCGTCGAGTGCCGGGCGTGTCCCCGCCTCGTCGAGTGGCGCGAGCAGGTCGGACGAGACAAGCGCGCGGCCTACGCCGATCAGGAATATTGGGCCCGCGGTGTACCTGGCTTCGGTGATCCGGACGCACACCTCCTCGTCGTCGGGCTCGCGCCGGCGGCACACGGTGCCAACCGAACCGGACGGATGTTCACCGGTGACCGGAGCGGCGATTGGTTGTACCGGGCGCTCTTGCGGGCGGGCTATGCCAACCAGCCAGACTCGACCGCTACCGGCGATGGGCTGACGGTCAGGGGAGCGTGGATCACCTCACCGGTCAAGTGCGCTCCACCCGAGAACAAGCCGACCACCGTCGAACGCGACACGTGCCGCCCGTTCTTTCGGCGAGAGCTTGAAACCCTTGAGAAACTGAAAGTGATTGTCGTGCTCGGTGGGTTCGGCTACCAGGTGGCCTGTCAAGAATTGGGCGTCAAACCCCGACCGAGATTCGGTCACGGCGTCGAGGTACCGCTCGCCGACGGAAAGACCCTGCTTTGCAGCTTTCACGTGAGTCAGCAAAACACCTTCACCGGCCGGTTGACCGAGCCCATGCTCGACGCAGTGTTCGCCCGCGCCCGAGAGTTGGGTACCAGATAGCTCGCATCCGGTTGGCAACGACGGAGCGTTCGGTGCTGGTTCGGAACCCCGAACTTCGTCATTCGCGTCCTTCGCCGCCTTGACCGTTCGATCGGCTCTGCCCGATCCGTTATCTCGGACGAACAGACGTGGGCCCACACCGAACCGCCGCTAACCTCTCGCCTGTCATGGCTTCCAAGAAACCCTTCCTTTCCCTCGTCGTTGCGGTGCTTGCCCTCGTGGTCTTCGCTGCGGGTTGCGGCTCGAGCAACGACCCGGAGACATGGGGTGAGGCCGATGCTGACGGCAACCTCCAGACCAATTTCGTTCGCGCCTGCTCCGAGGCCAACGAGGACGGCGGCGATCTCCAGTTCGACGAGGTCCAGGCAGCGGCCTACTGCGAGTGCGCGTTCGAGGAGATTGTCGAGATCTTCGGCGGTGTCTTCGTCGAAGGCACCAGAATCGTCGATGTGGCCGATGCGGTCGAAGGCCAGGATTTCCAGGCGTTCAAGGACTTCGAGGCAGGTCTTCGAAGCGATCCGGAAGATATTCCTGCCGAGGTAGAGGCTGTTCTCAATCTCTGCGTCTCTCAGGCTGCTCCCTGATCCCGACCGGGTACTAGCGTGCCCGACATGACGACCCTTGATCTCGACATCGTTCGCGCGCAATTCCCGTCGTTCGCGAATCCTGACACCGCCTCGTGGGCGCATCTCGAGAACGCCGGGGGCAGCTACTGCCCGGTGCAGGTGGTCGACCTCGTCACCGACCTGTTCGCCCATGCCAAGTGCCAACCCCGCTGGGGGTTCGGCCCCTCGGTCGCCGCGACCGAAGCGATGGATCGTGCGCGCATCGTTATGGCCGAACTGTTCAACTGTCGTGAACACGAGATCCACTTCGGTCCCTCGACCAGCCAGAACACCTACGTCCTTGCCAAGGCGATGCGTCCGCTGTGGGACGAGGGTGACGAGATCGTTGTCACCGATCAGGACCACGAGGCCAACCAGGGCGCGTGGCGTCGCCTTGCCGACAGCGGCATCACGGTCAAGGAATGGCAGGTCGATCCTGCGACGGGGCTGCTCGACGAATCGGCGCTCGACGAGCTGATCAGCGAGCGCACTCGGCTCGTGGCGGTCTGTCATGCGTCGAACATCGCAGCGACGATCAATCCGGTCCGGTCGATCGCCGATCGCATCCATGCAGTTGGTGGCCACATCGTGGTCGACGGCGTGTCGTATGCCCCACACAGTGCGGTGGATGTCGCTGAACTCGACTGCGACATTTACCTGTACTCGATGTACAAGACGTACGGTCCGCACGTCGGCTTGATGTACACGCGCGCATCCGTGCTCGAGCAGATGACAAACCAGGGCCATTACTTCAAGGAAGGCCATCCAGAGGGCTACCTGACCCCGGCCGGGCCTGATCACGCCATGATCGGAGCGGCTGCCGGGGTGGCCGACTACTACGACGTTGTCGCAGCGGCCCACGGGATCGATGCGCCCGTTCGTCTCGACCGAGCAAAGGCGCTGTTCGAACTCTTCGGGGAGCACGAAGAGACGCTGATGGCCCCCGTGCTCGATCTGTTGGAGACGAAGGACGACGTGACGCTTGTGGGGGCCCGCAGCGCCGACCACTCGGTCCGCGCCCCGACCATCTCGTTCCACACGACCAAGCGCTCATCGGCATCGGTATACGAGGCCCTGATCGCCGCTCGCATCTCGTGTGGGCACGGCAACTTCTACGCCCACCGGCTGCTCGGGGCCCTCGGACTCGACCTAGACGACGGCGTGGTTCGTCTGTCGGCGGTGCACTACAACACCGCCGAAGAGATGGCACGGGCCTGTCAGGTCCTCGACGAGGTCCTCTAGCCGCAGGCCGGGTCGGGTACTCGGATCGAACGACTGACCGACAAGTCAGCCCAGACGCCGGTCTCCCCAGACGAGAACGGTCTTGCCGGTCGTGCGGCCGGCGGCCACATCATCCACTCGGCGCAGTGCGCTCTCCATGTGGTCGACGACCGTCACGCACGCGTCAAGCGCATCGCCACGGTGGAGATCGAAGATCTTCCTCGCAGCACGGTCGACGACATCGCGACGTTGCTCGGCGTACGGCTCCCAGAACACGCCCATCAGTGAGAGGTTCTTTACCAACGCATAGTTCGCGGGCATCGACGAAAGGACGCCCGATGTGAACCCGACCGACACCAGACGGCCCTCGAATCGCAGAAGCTTGAGTGACCGTTCAAACACGTCGCCCCCTACAGGATCGATCACGACATCGACTCCGTCAGGGGCGGCTTCGGCGAGGATCTTGTGCCAGTCGTCGGACCGGTTATCGACCACGACCTCGGCACCGAGTCGCTGTGGGGTGGCCATCTTTGTCGCCGAGCAGGTAGCGAACACCCGGGCACCTGCGGCCACTGCGAGTTGCACGGCCATCGTGCCGACCCCGCCGGCGGCGGCGTGAACGACGACGATTTCGCCGGGCTCGACTCGCGCACGGTGGTGCAGGCTGATCCACGCTGTCTGGGCGTTGAGGTTGATCGCAACGACATCGACCAGGTCGAGGGCGGGTGGAACCGCGATGACGCCTCGGGGTGAGCAACGGCAGCGTTCGGCCCAGCTTCCGGAGCCTGGCTCGACGAGCCCGGCCACCAGCGAGCCGACGGGATGATCAACGGCATCGGATTCGACGACGATGCCAGCGACCTCGAGCCCGGCGACAAAGGGCCGTCGGGGCCGGATCTGATGTTTGCCGTCGATCAGGAGCCGATCGGCGAAGTTCGCTGCGGCAGCCTCGACCTGCACGATCATCTCACCGGCTCTGAGGGCCGGGTCAGACAGGTCCGAAGTGAATCGCGCCGCACCCTTCTCCTCGACGAACCACCCTCGCATCAGTCGTAGGGAACTGCTGTCTGCGTGCCTCGAGCGACCAAGCGACCCGCTTCGTCGTGCAGTTCGCCGCTGGCGAAGAGCAAGCGGCGACCGCGCTTGTCGACGACGCCGGTCGAGGTGACGGGTCCGATCGCCGGACGCAGGATCTCGACGGTGATCGAGGCCGTCGAAAGACCATTTGCCGCCATCGCCATCGCCATGTCGAGCATTGCGACAACGATGCCGCCCTGCACGACGCCGCCGCCGATAGTCCACTCGGGCTGCGGGTCAAACCGCAGAACACAGCGATCGTCGGCGTCCTCGATGACCTTCGGTTCGAGGAGGTCCTTGATGGAGCGATCCAGTCCATCCCAGACGGTGGGGGCTTCACTCACGAAGGACGGTCGCCGAACTCGGGCCGCTCGGTGCGGGTACGTTTGAGTTCCCAGAAGCCGTCAACGCCCATGATCGCAACCATGGCATCCCATAGCGTGAGGCTGTCTTCCTTGCTGGGCACGCGGGTGATGACCGGGCCGAAGATGCCCTGACGAGTGCCGTCGGCGCCGTCCAGCGCGATGATGGGCGTGCCGACGTCGTCACCGACGAGTTCGAGACCTGCGTCGTGCCGACGACGGATCTCGGCATCGAACGACTCGTCGTCGAATGCCGCAGCGTGCGATACCGGCAAGCCCGCGGACACGAGGGCATCGACGATGTCGAAGTCGCGTTCACCGTCGTGATGGATGCGCGTGCCGAGCTCCCAGTACAGCGCGAACACGCCGTCGTTTCCCTCGGTCGCGCGCACCGACTCCATAACGCGCAGCATCTTGAAGGTCGCCAACACTCCGGTGTGGTACCGACTGCCCTGTGGCGGTTCGTTTTTTAGTAACAGGCTGATCGGTTGCCACGTGACGTCGACGTCACGCTCGCTCTGCACTTCATCGACGACCCAACGGGCCGTCACCCAGCACCACGGTCAAGCCGGGTCGACCCAAAATTCGATGTCCATCTGATGACCATAGCGAAGCCGCCGGGCACTCCCCGCCGCAGCGAGCCAACCGTCGTCGGCTACGAGAGGCCGACTCGGGCTTCACCTGCCGCCCACTCGGGCCAGCGCCTGCGACTGTTCTCGGCGAGTCGGTGCATGAGCGCAATTGCTCCAGGGTCGTCGTCACCGGGGCGGGTGTCGAGGACGCCGTCTTTCACCATGGCATCGATGACCGCCCGACCGAGTTCGGTGCGCACGATCGTCAGCGTCCAGTCGGTCTCGTTTCCGATGCCACCGGTGGAGATGTCGGCGTGCTCGGCTGCAAAGTCGGGGCACAGGGTGCAGCCCTCACGGGTCCAGGCGTGGCACTCCTTGAGGTTGATCTCGTGGTACTCCCCGTCCTTGGTCCAGATCTGGAACACGCCCTTGATGTTCATTTTCGCGATGTTCTCCTTCTTGAGGCCGTACTTGACCTCGAAGAGCTCGTCGAAGAGTGCGTCGTCGAACGACTTGGAGCAGAGCAGTCCGATATTGAGCTTGAACGGTTTCGACACCTTGCCGATCTTGCGGTGCCACATGACCGGGGCGACTGAGGTCTGGCAGCTCATACCGACGAGCGCAAGGCGTTCGAGACCCCTCTCTTTGGCCTCGCCAAACGCCATTGTGTTGGCCGAGTACGTGTAGCGGCTGCCGGCACCACGAAGCACCTCGTCCCGGTTGGTGGCAACCATCGGGAACGCCTTCCAGCCTGGCTCGCCGTTGGGCAGGTTTTCGACGCCGGAGGTGAGCGCTCCATCGATGATGTCGTTCTCGAGCAGCCAGATGAGCATCGCTGACACGAGGCCACCGTCCTGGCCCGTCTCGTAGACGAAGTCGTCGCTCGCTCGGGCCAAAAGGATGTCGGAGTAGATGCCCGACACCTCACCGGGTTCTCGCTCGCGACCGTGGAGGTGCTTGTCGGCCTCGGGCTCCCACATGCGGAACCGAGGGCAGGCCCGGGTGCAGGAGGTGCAACCCTTCTGGCCGTGAATGCAGTCTGATTCACCGAGTTCGTCTTCGAGGTGGAACGGCTTGTAGGCGCCGGGCTCGTGTTCGTAGCCGATCACATCGTGCGGGCAACTGATGACACAGCCAGCACAACCGGTGCAGAGTCCGCTGGTGATTACCTCGTCGTGGAGTTCTTTCCACTGGTAGGTCCAACGCTCTTTCTTGGCAGGGGGAGCAGCTTCGGTGACGGCCATAGGGCGAACCTAGCGCCCTCGGAACTCGTCGTAGGCAACAACCGGGAGCCCGTCGGATTCCCACCCGGCGAAGCCGGTCTCGATGTGGCTGATCCGAGGCACGCCCATGTCGAGAAGGGTCTTGGCTGCGAGCGCGGATCGCCAACCCGCCGCACAGCACAAGATGAACTCGCGGTCTTCTTGGAAGACGGCCTTTGCATACGGCGAGGATGGGTCGAACCAGAACTCGAGCATGCCGCGGGGTGAGTGGTTCGACCCGGCCATCGCTCCCGTGCGCTGGACCTCGCGAACGTCGCGGATGTCGATGATGAGTGCACCTTCGTCGTCAACGCGGCGCTTGGCCTCGGTGGGAGAGAGGTTGTCGAGGTGCTGCTTGGCTTCCTCGACCATCTCGTTCACGGGTCTGATCGACATCGTCATTGCTCCTGGGCCTTGGGCTTCGTTGCAGCATCGTGGCCGGAGGAGCGGCCCGAGCGCCAGCTCGTCGACATTTCGGCCCGCCGTTGCCTTCGCGATGTCGTTGTGAGAACGGGGACTGAGCGGCTCGCAGGGCCAGACAGCAAGCTCAGGATCGTTGCGATCCGTTTGCGATCAGATTCTCCAGCACCTCGTCTTGTCCGATCGGTGCAGGGGTTTTCGCAGCGAGATCACGGTGCAGGTAGGCGTCGAGGGGGGCGTCCCAGGACGGGATGGTGTTCGCCTCCTCGTCGTAGGCCGCGAGCCAGAGCGGCATCCACGACGGGTCGGCCTGTTTCCTGGGATCGTGCGAGCGCAAGAGGGTGACCGCCATGGTCGGCACGACCTCGGAGGCGAAGCCAAGGCCCCACTTCCAGAGACGGAACCACGCCACGGGGCTGAGTACCCGACGCCAGGCGGTCAGCTGCACCATCACCCCGCAAAAGATGAACCAGACGAGCATCACGAAGCACACTGCCATTGCCGTGGCATAGCGAAGGCGACTGCCGTCTACCGCGGCCCAGACGTCGTGGGCGACCGTCTTGTGTTCGACCTCCTCGGCGAGGTGCCAGAGCACCAAAGTGGCTGGTTCGGGATCGGCCCCGCGGAACAGCTCGTGGCGGTTGCTGTCCATCCACCGAGCTGCTGCGAATGCTGTGGCTTCGAAACCCGCAGCGTAAGAGATTGCGAACTTGCGGCCCATACGGCGGGTGAGAAAGCCGTAGCTCCACTTCAGCCACCGTTCGACGTGGCGAAGCGCCGGATGTTGGGCGACGAGGAGTTCGTTGAAGCGTCGATGCTGCTTGCTGTGTTCTCGTTCCTGCTCCAGGTAGGCCTGTACCTCACGCTCGAGTACGTCGTCGTGGATCTCAGGGAGCGCGTCGCGCACGGCCTTCATCACGTACGGCTCGCCGTAGGGCATCCCGAGTGACAACGCATTGACCGCCGCTGCGAACTCCGGTTTGAGCGGTTGCCAGCGTGCTCGGGTGTCGTCTCGCCATTCCAGGCGGATCGGTCGATGGGGAACGGTCGTCACAGTCTTCTCCTGTCGCCGTACCCGTCGGCCGACTTGAGGCGAACTGGAGCGGGCCGAGGAGGCCAGGTGGGCGAAACGCGCATTTCAGCGCCCTCGGCAGGACTCGAACCTGCGCACACGGCTCCGGAGGCCGATGCTCTATCCGCTGAGCTACGAGGGCGTGCCCCAAGGGTGGGGGCGGCGTCACCCTACCCCCAAACCTCACTCGGACAACGAGGGCGCGGCGGTAGCATCGAGCCTCCATGGACGTACGAGATCACCTTCGTGATGCATTACGGAACGCGCTTGTCCGAGCCGGTGTCGATCCGGTTCCCGACGAGATAGCGCTCGAGCGTCCTGCGAACCTCGATCACGGCGACTGGTCCTCGAACGTGGCGCTCGCCACCGCCAAGACGGCAGGAAAGAGTCCTCGCGAACTCGGGCAGGCTCTCGTCGACGCACTCAGCACCGACCTGCCGGCTCACGTAACCGGCGTAGAGATCGCAGGGCCCGGTTTCGTCAACTTCCGCCTTGCCGACTCTTGGCTCCACGACACCTTGGTCGACGTGATCGACCAAGGTGTCGACGGCTACGCGCGCCCCGATCTCGGCAAGGGGGTGCACGTGAATGTGGAGTTCGTCAGCGCAAACCCGAACAAGCCGTTGCACGCAGGGCATGGTCGCGGTGCCTGCTACGGCGACTCGATTGCTCGCCTGAAGGAGCGCTGCGGTTTCAGGGTCACTCGGGAGACGTACATCAACGACCGTGGTGTGCAGATGACCAACTATGCCAACTCCCTCGCCGCGTCCAAGGCGGGTGAGCCGATTCCCGAGGACGGGTATCAGGGCGAGTACGTCCATGAGTGGGCAGCCGAAATGCCCGCCGACGCCGACCCGCTCGAGTGGGGACTCGAACGTGGCAAGACGAGCCACGCAGCCACGCTCGAGACGCTCGGTATCCATCACGAGATCTGGTTCAGCGAGCGCTCCCTCGTCGCAAGCGGTGCGATCGACGCAGCGATGGACGACCTGCGTGAACGCAACGCCGTTTTCGAACAGGACGGTGCAGTGTGGCTGCGCTCGACCGACTTCAGTGATGACAAGGATCGGGTTCTCGTCAAGAGCGACGGCGACCTCACCTACCTCACGCCGGACATTGCCTATCACCGCAACAAGTTCGAACGATCCGACGTGCTGTTCAACGTGTGGGGCGCCGATCACCACGGCTACGTCGCTCGTATGAAGGCGGCGATGCAGTTGCTCGGCCACGACCCTGACGAACTGGAGATCGCCATCACCCAGATGGTCGATTTCGTGAAGGACGGCGAGCCGATGAAAATGTCGGGCCGGTCCGGCAACCAGATCGATCTTGACGACATCATCGCCGAGGTCGGGCCTGACGCAGCCCGGTTCACCTACCTGATGCAATCCGTCGACTCCCGGCAGACCTTCGATCTCGACGAGGTTGCAAACCAAGGGATGGAGAATCCGGTCTTCTACGTGCAGTACGCCCACGCTCGGATCTGTTCGATTCTCGCCAAGGCAGAGGAGGCTGGGGTCGAGCGAGCGCCCTTGGCGGCGGTCGACCGGGCGTTGCTGGTGAACGAACGCGAGCTCGCTCTGCTTCGGAGCCTTCAGGAGCTTCCCGACATCGTGCGGATCGCCTGCATCGACAATGCCCCCCACCGGGTGGCCGCATGGGCTCGGGAGCAGGCCGCTGCGCTGCACGGCTTCTACCACGACTGCTATGTGATGGGCGACGGTGTGTCGGCTGCGCTCACCCAGGCTCGTCTCGCCCTCGTTGCGGCCTCGCAGGTCGGTCTCCAAATTGTGCTCGACCTGCTAGGCGTTTCGGCTCCGGAGTCGATGTAGGACGTGCGGCCGCTTCCCACCCGTCTGCTGCCTGATTCGGCCGAGGTCCTCAGCGGAGTCCTCCACATCGGTGGCTGCAATGTCCTCGATCTTGCAGCCGAGTTCGGTACGCCCGCATTCGTCTACGACGAACAGCACCTTCGCGACCGGTGTCGCGAAGCGGTCGATGCCTTCGGCCCGGGCGTTGCCTATGCCACCAAGGCGTTCTTGTGTGAAGCGATGGCTCAGCTCGCCTACGAGGAGGGGATGCACCTCGATGTCGCCACCGGCGGCGAACTTCACGTTGCGCTTGTCGCCGGGGTGCCGGCCGACAAACTCGTCCTGCACGGCAACAACAAGTCATCTGCCGAGCTCCGGATGGGGGTCGAGGCGGGGGTACACCGAATCGTGGTCGACAGCTTTGATGAGCTCGATCGGCTCGATCAGCTCCACGCCGAAACCGGTGTTACCCCGAAGGTGCTGCTGCGGCTCACCCCGGGAATCAAGGCCGAGACTCACGACTACATCTCGACGGGACAGGACGACTCGAAGTTCGGTTTTGGCGTTTCGTCGGGGGCTGCAGAAGTTGCCATCGAACGGGCTCGCTCGGCGGCATCGGTCGATCTCGTTGGGATCCATGCGCACATCGGGAGCCAGGTGTTCGCAGTTGGTTCACTCGGCAAGGCCGCCGGTGTCATTGGTGAGATCGCCCTCAACCACGAGTTCGAGGAACTGTCGGTCGGGGGCGGACTCGGCGTGCCCTACGTCGAGGACGAACGGGCACCGACGATCGCTGAGTGGGGCAGGGTCGTTCGCGATGCCTGTGTTGAGGCGGGGGTCAGCGCTCGCATCACCGCCGAGCCGGGTCGTTCGATCGCAGCTGCCGCAGCGATCACGCTCTACACAGTCGGCACCATCAAGGACCTGCCCGGTATTCGCACCTATGTCGCGGTCGACGGCGGTATGAGCGACAATCCGCGCCCAGTCCTCTACGGGTCGGGTTACGAGACCTTCCTTCCTCGCGATGTCGGTGCCGACCGGACGAAGCGCGTCACGGTCGTCGGCAAGCATTGTGAGTCGGGTGACATTCTCGTTCGGGAAGGACTGGTGCCGGCCGACATCGTCGTCGGCGATGTCCTCGCCACCCCGGTCACCGGTGCCTACGGTCATTCCATGGGCTCGAACTACAACATGGTGCTGCGTCCTCCCGTCGTCTTCGTCCGCAATGGTGAGGCCCGACTCGTTGTTCGGCGCCAAACCTTTGACGATCTCACACGGTTCGACACCTGACCTAGCCACCGCCCTGTGGCTGTTCGGGTGACGAAAGCTGATCGGCCACCGGCCGTCGGCCGCTACGCTCCTCGCCGTGACCCAACTCACGATCGGACTGCTCGGATGCGGCAACGTCGGCGGTGCCTTCGCCGACCTGCTTGAGAAGCGGCGTGACGCCATAGCGGCCCGCACGGGGATCGACCTGCGGGTTGGTGCGATCGCTGTGCGCTCCGTGGCAAAGCACCGTGACCATGTTTCGAACCCCGATCTGCTCACGACGGACACGCGTGCAGTCATCGAGAACCCTGAGGTGGATCTCGTCGTCGAGTTGATCGGCGGAATCGAACCGGCTCGTGAACTCATCACACTCGCCCTCGGGGCGGGGAAGCCGGTCGTGACAGGCAACAAAGAACTGCTGGCCAACCATGGTGCTGAGCTCTACGCCGCCGCCGCAGCCAATGGGGTCGACTTGTTGTTCGAAGCGGCTGTTGCCGGCGGTATCCCCCTGATCCGCCCGTTGCGTGAGTCACTCGTGGGAGAGGATGTCGCTCGGGTGATGGGCATCGTCAACGGCACCACCAATTACATCCTCACCCAGATGGCACAGCACGGTGCTGCCTACGCCGATGCCCTTGCTGGTGCGCAGCAGCTCGGCTACGCCGAAGCGGACCCGACCGCCGATGTCGAGGGGTACGACGCCGGGGCCAAGGCTGCGATCATCGCGTCGATCGCGTTTGGTGTGAGTGTCGTAGCCGGCGACGTCTACCACGAAGGGATCTCGTCGATCACCTCGACCGACATCGAGATGGCGAAGCGACTCGACTATGTCATCAAGGCGGTCGCTGTGGTCGAGGGTGACACCAGCGGTGACACCCCGGAGGTTGCTGTCCGGGTCCACCCGGCGATGATCCCGGCCGACCATCCGCTGGCGAGTGTGAACGACAGCTTCAACGCAGTGTTCATCGAAGGCAACGCTGTCGGCGACCTCATGTTCTACGGGCGAGGTGCAGGCGGTGATCCAACTGCCTCCGCCGTTCTCGGCGATGTCATCGATGCCGCACTGAACAAGGTTGCGGGTACGTCGGCGAAGATTGGTGAACTCGTCAAGGCGCGTATCCGACCCATCGATGACCTCACCTGCGCGTACTACCTGTCGATCGAGGTTGCCGACCGCCCCGGTGTGCTTGCCCAGGTGGCCGCCGTTTTCGGCGATCACGCCGTCTCGATCCGATCGATGGAGCAGCGCGGTCTCGGCGACGACGCAGAGTTGATCTTCATCACCCACAGCTGCCGCGAAGCCGATGTGCGTGCCACGCTCCACGCGCTTCGGAGCCTTGATTCGGTGAACCACATCAACTCATTGATCCGCGTCGTCGGCGCCTGATCACAAGCCCGTGCGCTACCTCAGCTCCCGCGGTAAGGCTCCGGCAATCGACTTCAGCGAGGCACTGCTTGGTGGCCTCGCCCCCGACGGGGGCCTCTACGTTCCCGAGTCGTGGCCCGTTCTCCCCGATGGCTCTTTCGAGTCCTATGCCGAACTCGCAGCGGCGGTGATGGCGCCGTTCGTGGCGCCGGTCATCGACCAAGCCGATTTCTCTGTGATGGTCGCTGATTCGTACGCCGCGTTCTCGCACCCCGACGTGTGTCCGCTGGTCGAACTCGAACCGGGCCATTACCTGCTCGAGCTGTTCCATGGACCAACGCTCGCATTCAAGGATGTGGCCCTGCAGCTCGTCGGTCACCTTTTCGACTACGAGCTTCGCCGACGCGACGAACGCGTCACGATCGTCGGCGCCACCTCTGGTGACACCGGATCGGCTGCGATGGAGGCGGTTCGAGACAGCGACCGTGTCGACATGGTCATCCTTTTCCCTGCGGGCCGCACCAGTGAGGTCCAGCGGCGGCAGATGACAACGCTGGGTTCGCCCACGGTGCATGCCGTCGCAATCGATGGCACCTTCGACGACTGTCAAGACCTCGTGAAGGCGATGTTCGCCGATGAAGACTTCCGTGCTCGATCTCGTCTGTCGGCGGTGAACTCCATCAACTGGGCTCGTGTGATGGCACAGATCGTCTACTACGTCTGGGCCGTCCGGCAGCTCGATCGCCAAGAGGTCCGCACCACGTTTTCCGTGCCCACCGGCAACTTCGGCAACGTCTTTGCCGGCCACGTCGCCCGTCGTATGGGTCTACCCATCGAGCGGTTCTTCGTGGCGTCGAACACCAACGACATCCTGACCCGCCTGATCGAGACGTCGGAGATGGTCGCCGAAGCGGTCGTTCCGACCCTTTCTCCGAGCATGGACATCCAGATCTCGTCGAACCTCGAGCGGCTGCTGTTCGAACTCCTCGACGGCAATGGACCGGCCACTGCCGAACTCATCGGCGGATTCCGGGAGCACGGTCACGTCAGGCTCACTCCTGCGCAGCACGAGCGCTTGGTCGCCGAGTTTGGTGGCGACCGGTTGACCGATGCCGAGACGCTCGAGGTGATGGCGGATGTCCACGCCTCCACCGGAATGGTCATCGACCCTCATACGGCAGTCGGTGTAGGGGCTACTCGGCGGCTCCGTCGGCCTGACGAAACGGTGGTCACCTTGGCGACCGCCCACCCGGCCAAGTTTCCGGCCGCGGTCGAGCAGGCAATCGGAATCCGACCCGAGCTACCTGAACATCTCGCTGATCTGTTCGACCGCGACGAGGTCGTTACTCCGCTCCCGAACGATCTCGGAACCGTAGAAGATTTTGTGGATTCGGTGCGTCGGGCCTAAGCGCCGGTACGCTCCTCGGTGTCGATCGCTCGGCCCGTCGGATCCGACGGGTGGGGCCGGAACTCCGGTCGGTCGTCAAGCCCCACACATGCGGACCGGGTGGGAAATCCGGATCGCCGAGCCTCTGACCTGAGGAGAGTGCCGTGGAAGTCACGGAGATGCGTCGTTCGACGCTGCAGCGCAAAGACCGCGACGAGTTGACTCAGATCGCCGAAGCTCTCGGAAAGCGGCCGGGTTCTCGCGCCCGGAAGGGCGAGATCATTGATCTCATTCTCGACTTGGCGGCTGGCGGTGACGGTGCTTCTGCCGGCGCCGATGACACCGAGCACGACGGCAGCGACGATCTCGCAGAAGCCTCCGAGCACGAGACAGCAGCCGACACCGATGAGGTTGCTTCATCGAAGGCACCGAAGGACGACGACGCCAGATCCGCCGACGGCGGCACTCGCACCGGGTCGACCGAGGGTAGTGACGCCGATCGACCCGACCCCGGCAACCGCCGCCGCCGTCGGCGGGGGCGAGACCGCGACGAACGCAGCGACGGCAACGAACAATGGGATGGCGAACCGATCCCGGTGCAGGGGCACCTCGATCTCCGCAGTGAGGGCTACGGCTTCCTGCGAGTGAACGGCTATCTGCCGAGCCGCGACGACGCCTACGTGCCGGTGAAACTCGTTCGCCAGCACAACCTCCGCAAGGGTGACGTGATTGCCGGCCCGTCTCGACCGGCAAACCGCAACGAGAAGAACCCAGCCCTGCTCTCGGTCGAGACCGTCAACGGCGGAGACCCCGACGAGGCCACCAAGCGACCGAACTTCGACAGCCTCACGCCGGTGCATCCCACCGATCGTCTCGTCATGGAGATCGCGGACGATCCCGACAACCTCGTTGCTCGCATCGTCGATCTCGTCGCCCCAATCGGCAAAGGACAGCGCGGGCTCATCGCGGCACCACCTCGAGCCGGCAAGACAAACGTGATGAAGCAGGTCATCCGTTCCATCGAAGCCAACAATCCCGAGGTCACCCTCATCGTCGCCATGATCGACGAGCGTCCCGAAGAGGTCACCGACATGAAGCGGTGGCTCTCAAGCGGCACCGCCGAGGTGGTCGCATCGACATTCGACAAGCCGACCGACGAGCACGTTGCCATCGCTGAACTCACCATCGAGCGGGCGAAGCGTCTTGTCGAAGAAGGCAGAGACGTCTGTGTCGTGCTCGACGGGCTGACTCGCCTCTGTCGGGCCTACAACCTCGAGACCCCCCAGTCGGGCAAGACCCTTCCAGGAGGTGTCGATGCCGCTGCGCTTCTCGGATCGAAGAAGTTGCTTGGCGCAGCGCGAAAGGTCGAAGAGGGCGGTTCGCTCACCATCATCGCCACTGCGCTGATCGACTCGGGTTCGCAAGCCGATGATGTCATCTTCGAAGAACTCATGGGCACAGCCAACATGGAGCTGCGACTCGACCGCAGCCTGGCCGAGCGACGTGTCTATCCCGCAATCGATGTCGAGGTGTCGTCGACTCGCCACGACGATCTGCTTTTTGCCGAACCACAACTCGGCCAGGTTGCCGTGTTGCGCCGACTCCTCGGCGAACTCAACGACCAGAAGGGTCCGGCTGCCGGTCTGGGCATGTTGCTCGAGCAACTGGCTGCGACGAAGTCCAACGATGAATTCCTTGCCGAGGTCGCCAAGACGGCCTCTGGCTCCTAGCCTGGGAGACCGCTATGAAGTCTGACATCCACCCCGAGTATCGCCCAGTCGTGTTCCAGGACATGTCCGCCGGAACGTCCTTCCTCACCCGCTCGACCATCTCCACCAGCGAGACCGTCAAGTGGGAAGACGGCAACGAGTACCCGCTCGCCAAGGTGGAGATCTCGAGTGAGAGCCACCCCTTCTTCACCGGCCAGATGAAGATCGTCGACACGGCTGGCCGTGTCGAGCGCTTCGAGAAGCGGTACGGCCGTCGCAAGAAGACCGAGGCCGCTCCTGCCGAGGACGAGGGCGAAGAGAGCTGAGACTTTCGTGAGCCTCGATCCCGCCCGCCGGGCGGGGCTCGAGCGGGCTCGCGGGCTCGCAATCGTTCGAGACCACTTTCACCTCGATATCAAGGCGGCGTCAGTCGACGTCGCCCCGTTCGGCGTGACCGTGCGTGTCGGCGATCCCACCGCTGCAACTGCGGTCATCGTGTCGTCGGTTGACGACTTGTCGGTGCTCGGCGGCGCTCTCGTGTGGCTCGACCGGAACCCGATGGCAACCGTGCATCTGGTCGTCGAACACCACTCCGGTATCCACGCTCGGCGTGCGGCCGTGCTCTCTCCCGAATTGGTCGTCCACCAACTCGTTGGATCCGAGGTTCGGCCTGCCGAACCAGCACTGGTCGAGGACCCGCACCCCGTGCCCGACGATAGTGCGCCGCTTGTTGCAATGATCGAGCGAAGCGGTGCGGAGATGGTGGTGGAGGACGGCATTGTGCGCGCCGAGGTCGCCGGGCTTGAGGTCGGTCGGGTCGTGACGGGCCCGACTGGCTCGACCTTCGAGGTCGGCGTCGGCCGCTTCGACCGTGAGGCGGGGGCGCTGCTGCACGGCGGCCGTCCCGTCGAACCGGCGCTTGTCGACACGATCGAGATGGTGCGCGCCCACCGTGTTGTCGGTGCCGTCGCACACCCGGTCAATCGCATCGGTCGTGAGCGCTGGCTGCGCGACATGGTTCGTCGCGACCCTGCGATCGCAGGTGTGAGCGATCCGGTGCTGGTCGAGCCGATCCCACCTCGCACGAGCCTTCTTCGACCGGCGGCGGCCGCACTGCTTGCGTTTTCAGGCGAGCGGCGGACCCTGGTTGTCTGCGCAGTCGGGGTGGAACTCAGCCTGGTGCCCGATACTGCTGATTTGTTGCTGGTACACCGGCCCGACGAGGTCCGTTTCGTGCTCCCGGCCCGTGACCGGCTCCCGTTCCTTGACAGGCTCTCGGCCCGGCTCCCGGTCCCCGTCTCCTTTGCCGACATCGCCGTCCCTTGGGTCGACTGACGCACATGCCTTTGGTGCTGTCGCGACCCCTTGTCGGGGAGTTGTCACTGTGGGGTTCATTCGGTAGCTTGTGCACTGATTCACGAGCGCGGCGGGGCATCGTCGGCCGTGGTGGAGAGGCGACAGTGGACGACGAGAAGCAACGCAAATTGCGCGAAGGCGCGGGCGACGCCTTTTCCTCGGCGTTCGAACTGATCGTCACTCCCTTCCTTTTCGGCATGTTGGGATGGTTCATCGACTCTCAGGTCGGCACGTTCCCGATTTTCACCCTCGGGCTCACCCTGATCGTGCTCGGCTACGAGGTCTGGAGACTGTTCTCGCGCTATGCGGCCGACATGGATGCCGAGCTCGAGGCTCGCCGAGCGACCTACGGCCGCTCGGGATCCACCGGCGAGGTAGGCGTATGAACGACCGGCCCGTCACCTTTCCCGAGGGAGTTGCCGACCTCGCTCCCGAGCGGGCGATCGCTCGCGACCTCGCCCTGCGAACCGTGCTCGTTGCACCGCTGATGGTGACGATGGGCGCCGTGTTCTGGGGCGGTGCAGGGGCCTGGTCGGCCGGCTACGCCCTCGTTCTGGTCGCCGTCAATTTCTTGCTCGGGGCTGCGACGATCACCTGGGGAGCCAGGATCTCTCCCGGGGCCCTCTTCGGAGCGGTGATGTTTGGATTCATCGCCCGTCTTGGTGTTATCACCGCGGCTGTGCTACCCATTCGCAACAGCGGGTGGTTCGAAGTCGCACCGTTCGCGATCAGCTTGCTGGTCACCCACCTCGGGCTCCTTGCCTGGGAAACGCGCCACGTTTCTGCGTCGCTCGCTTTCCCCGGCCTGAAGCCCGGCCACGATCTCTTGTCCATCACCGATCCCGCCGCGGAGCGCTCAGCATGAACGTCCTCGCTCTTGAGTTCCCCCCCGTCAACCATCTGTTCGACTGGCCGTCGATCGCGTTCGAAGGCACGCCCTTCGCACTGAACAAGGTGGGGCTCACGTACCTCTTCGCCATGGTGGCCACCATGGCGATCTTCTCGCTGGCAGGTGCCCGTCGCGGGCGTCTCGTCCCGGCTGGTGTGCAGCACGTGGCCGAGTCCGGCATCAACTTCGTTGAAGAGTCGGTGGTGATGCAGACCATCGGCCCCGACGGCAAGAAGTTCATGCCCTTCCTCACCACGATGTTCTTCTTCATCCTTTTCTCGAACATCACCGAGGTCATTCCCGGGTGGCAGTTTCCGGCCAACTCCCGCATGGCAATGCCGATCACGCTCGCCCTGCTGGTCTGGGTGATCTACAACTTCCAAGGCGTGAAGCACCAGGGTGCCTTCGGATATCTGAAGAACTCTCTGTTCCCGCCTGGTGTCCCGGTCTTCCTCTACATCATCGTGACGCCCATCGAACTGGTCTCGACCTTCGTCGTCCGTCCCTTCTCCCTCGCGATCCGGCTCTGGGCCAACATGGTCGCCGGCCACCTCCTGCTGGTCACGTTTGCCGTGTTGTCAGCGGCCCTGTGGGACTCGTTCGCCCCTGCGGCGGCTCTTCCGTTCGTCATGCTGATCCTCATGACCGGCTTCGAGATCTTGGTCTCGTTCCTCCAGGCCTTCATCTTCACGATTCTCACCGCCGTGTACATCGGTGGGTCTATGCACCCCGAGCACTGACCGAGCGGTCAGCGTTCATCCCATCCCCGAAATCTCATTCAAAAACAGGAGAAACCCAAGTGCTCAACGTTCTTGCGCAAACCGGAGCGGGCGAGATGCTCGAAGGCCTCAAGGCCATCGGCGCTGGTCTGGGCTACGGCCTCGCGGCAATCGGTCCCGGTATCGGCATCGGTACCGTCGTCGGTAACGCCATCTCATCGATGGCCCGGCAGCCCGAGTCGGCCGGCATGGTCCGCACCACGATGTTCCTGGGCATCGCTTTCACCGAGGCGCTCGCCCTAATCGGCTTCGTCGTTTTCATCCTCCTGCTCCCCTGAGCAGAGGAAGGACAGAGCAATGACTCACACCATCCGGCGTACCGCCGGGGCGTTCGGTATCGCGATCGCTGCGTTCGTCACCCTCGCTGCTCCTGCCGGGGCAGCAGGTGAGACGATCGGCGGCTGCGCCATCGAAGCTGCGGTATACGCAGAAGAAGCTTACGGCAGCCTCCACGCAGTGGAGGAGGACGAAGAGCTGTTCAAGAAGCTCGAAAAGGAGATGGAGTCGTGCCTCGAGGCACCGAGCCCCATCATCCCCGAGGTCGACGAAATCATCTGGGGTGGCGCGGCGTTCGCCGTGCTGTTCGGCTTCATGGCTTGGAAGGGTTTCCCTGCCGTGAAGGGCGCCATGGACGATCGCGCAGCGAAGATCGCCTCCGATCTCGATGCTGCCGAGCAGGCCAAAGTTGACGCCTCGCAGGTGAAGGCCGATCACGAGGCCGCGCTTGCGGGGGCCAAGGCGGAGGCCAATCAGATCATCGAAGATGCGCGCCAACAGGCCGACCAGCTGCGGACCGACCTCCAAGCTCGGGCCAGCGAGGAGATCGCCGAGATGCGTTCCCGCGCGAGCGCCGACATCGAGTCGGCGCGATCGCAGGCCATCAGCGATCTCCGCAGCGAGGTCGCCTCGATCGCGGTTGGTGCTGCCGAACGGGTGATCCAGGGCAATCTCGATGCTGCGGCTCAGCAGGCGCTCGTCGATGCCTACATCGAAGAGGTGGCCCGTGGCTGACGACCGGATCGGCGGGTACGCCGACGCGCTGTTGGCCGTTGCTGCGGCCGAGGGTACGTCCGAGGTCGTCGAAGACGAACTGTTCCGCGTGGCTGAGGCCGCCAGGGCCAGCGAATCGCTGCTCACAGCTCTGGGCGACCGGCAGCTGCCGATCGAGCGCCGCATCGGCGTCGTGGAGGATCTCCTCGGCCCGAAGGTTTCTCCAACCACAACCGCCCTCGTCTCGATGGTGGTTGCCAACGGACGAGGCGCCGATCTGCCGGCGATCGTCGATGAGGCGATGATCCGCAGTGCTGCGGGTCGCAACCGTCAACTTGCGCGTGTTCGCTCCGCCGTCGAACTCGGCGACGATCAAGTGCAGCGTCTGGCCCAAGCCATCAAGACCCGGACCGGTTCCGATGTCGAGATCCGCGTCGTTATCGACGAGAGCGTCATGGGCGGTCTCATTACCGAGATCGGTGATGATGTGATCGACGGGTCCGTGCGTCGCCGGATGTCACAGCTCCGCGAATCGTTCAACTAACTCACTCACACACGTACGACCACTAGAGAGACAACATGTCGGATCTCACGATCAACACGGCGGACATCGCGGCCGCCATCCAGAGCAATCTCGATGACTTCAAGCCCAGCCTCGAACAGACAACGGTCGGGCGCGTGCTCGAGGTCGGCGACGGTATCGCCCGGGTTTCAGGCCTGCCTGACGCCGCAGTGAACGAGATGCTTCGCTTCGAGAACGGCCTCATCGGCCTGGCGCTGAACTTGGACGAAGCTTCCATCGGTGCCGTGGTGCTCGGCGACGTCGAGGGGATCGAGGAGGGGCAGACCGTGGTCGCCACCGGTGACATCTTGTCGGTGCCGGTCGGTGACGGCCTGCTCGGCCGGGTCGTCAACCCCCTTGGTGAGCCGATCGACGGCAAGGGTGCGCTGACCAACGTCCAGCCCCGGCGCATGGAGATCCAGGCGCCCGGCATCACTGGTCGTAAACCCGTCCACGAGCCGATGCAGACGGGGATCAAGGCGATCGACTCGCTGATCCCAGTCGGTCGCGGGCAGCGCGAGTTGATCATCGGCGACCGCAAGACCGGCAAGACCACCATCGCCCTCGACACGATCCTCAATCAGAAGGGTCTGGGTGTGAAGTGCATTTATGTGGCGATCGGGCAGAAGGCCTCCACCGTCGCACAATCGGTCGCCACGCTCGAAGAACTGGGTGCAATGGACTACACGACCGTCGTGGTCGCACCGGCTTCCGACCCGGCTCCCTTCAAGTTCCTTGCGCCTTATGGCGGATGCGCCATGGGTCAGCACTGGATGGAGAACGGTGAGCACGCCCTGATCGTGTACGACGATCTCTCCAAGCAGGCGGAGGCCTACCGTCAGGTGTCCTTGCTGCTGCGTCGTCCTCCGGGGCGTGAAGCGTTCCCGGGCGACGTCTTCTACCTCCACTCTCGGCTGCTCGAGCGGGCTGCGAAGCTCTCTGATGAACTCGGTGCAGGCTCCTTGACCGCTCTGCCGATCATCGAAACCAAGGCTGGCGACGTGTCGGCCTTCATCCCGACCAACGTGATCTCGATCACCGACGGCCAGATCTTCCTCCAGGACGATCTGTTCAAGTCGGGTATCCGCCCAGCCGTCGACGTCGGTATCTCCGTGTCTCGTGTCGGTGGCGCTGCGCAGGTCAAGGCGATGAAGACCGCTACGGGAACCTTGAAAGGTGACTTGGCGCAGTTCCGCGAGCTCGAGGCATTCGCTGCTTTCGGTTCTGATCTCGACGCCGTGTCCAAGGCGCAGCTCGAGCGGGGCTACCGCCTCACCGAGTTGCTCAAGCAGGGCGTCAACCAGCCATACCCGGTGCAGGAACAGGTCGTCTCGATCTGGGCCGGTACTAATGGCTACCTCGACGCCCTGCCCATCGAAGACGTGTTGCGGTTCGAGCGCGAGCTCATCGACTGGTTCAACACTCGCCACAGCGATGTCATGAACGAAATCCGAGACCATGGCACGATCGCTGACGCAGATGCCTTCGCTGCCGCTGTGCAGGCGTTCGCCGACCAGTTCTCGTCAAGCGCCGCCTCCGACGGCGACGAGCCCGAGGCGGAGGCCCAGCCGGCCGCCCAGGCTGCGCTGGTCGACTCCGACGTGACGCTCCCCGAAGAAGACATCACGCGGGACGAGGACTGATAAGCCGTGCCAGGAGGGAAGGAGCGGGAGCTCCGCCGTCGCATCTCGAGCGTCCAGTCGACGAAGAAGATCACTCGCGCCATGGAACTCATTGCGGCGACGCGGGTCGTCAAGGCAATGCAGCGCGCTGATGCGGCCCGTCCGTACGCCCGCCGGATCACCTCGGTGATCGAGAATCTCGCTGCCGGCGGGGCCTCGGTCGACCATCCGCTACTGCGGGAGGTCGAGGAGGTTAAGACGGTCGGGTTTATCGTCATCGGCGGCGACCGCGGGCTGGCGGGGGCGTTCAACACCAACCCCATCCGCGCCGCAGAGCGCCAACTGATGGCCCATCAGACCGAGGGCAAGAGCTACGCACTGTTCTGTGTCGGGAAGAAACCGGGCGCGTACTTCCGCTTCCGGAACTATCGCGTCGACCACTCCTATGAGGGGTTCACCGCCGATCCGACCTATGAAGACGCGCGACGCATCGCTGATGACGTCGCTGCTGCCTTCGTGTCGGGGCAGGTGGATGAGGTCGAGTTGATCTACACCGAATTCATCTCCATGGGCACCCAGCGGGTGTCGGTGCGTCGCTTCCTTCCGCTAGAGGACACCTCTGTCATCGCTGCCGGTGGTAGCGGATCGGCAGAGGCCGCCTCCGCATTCGAGTTCGAGCCCAGTCCCGAGGCGGTGCTCGAATCACTCCTGCCTCGCTACATCGAGGCCCGGTTGTTCGGCGCCCTCCTCGACAACGCGGCGTCCGAGCACGCCAATCGCCAACGGGCCATGAAGTCGGCCACCGACAACGCCGAGGACCTCATTACCAAGCTCAGTCGTGAGATGAACGCTGCCCGTCAGGCGTCGATCACCACCGAGATCATGGAGATCGTCGGTGGCGCCGAAGCGCTCGGCGGGGGTGCCGACAGCGTGGATCTCGGCCCCGCGTTGGCTGAAGCCTCATCGATTGCGACCGTCGTACTGGCGCCCGCGCCCTACGGTCCCGGCTCGGCCGCCCCCCTCGAGGGTGGTGCGGCCCCGTCTTCCGAATTCACCATCAAGGGCAACGTCGACTCAATGCTCTATCACCGGCCCGACAGCCGTTCCTACAGCGTCACCAACGCTGAGGTCTGGTTCGACTCGCCCGAGAGCGCTGAGGCTGCCGGCTTCACGCTCGCCAACACGCACCCAAACTCGTAAGCGAAGGATCCGAGACATGACCGTCACCGAGAACGATCTCAAGCAAGGACGCATCGTCGGCATTGCCGGCCCAGTCGTTGACGTGGAGTTCCCTCCCGGCAACCTGCCTGAGATCAACACCCAGATCGAATTCGACGTCACCGTTGGCGGCGAGACGATCAACGTGCCCGCCGAGGTTGCCCAGCAGATCGGCCACAACCGGGTGCGCGCGATTGCGATGAAGCCAACCGACGGTCTTACTCGAGGTGCCGCGGTTATCAACACCGGGCACGGGATCGAGGCGCCGGTGGGCGACGGCACCCTCGGCCACATCTGGAACGTTATGGGTGACTGCCTCGACGAGCCGGGTCTCACCACTGATCAGCGGTGGGAGATTCACCGGCCTGCTCCCGACTTCGATTCACTCGAGCCATCAGCGAAAATGTTCGAGACCGGGGTGAAGGTGATCGACCTGCTCACCCCATACAAAGAGGGTGGCAAGATCGGTTTGTTCGGTGGCGCCGGTGTGGGCAAGACCGTGCTGATCACCGAGATGATCACCCGCGTGGCCTCGAACCATGGTGGCGTGTCGGTCTTCGCCGGTGTGGGCGAGCGCACTCGTGAGGGAACCGACCTCTTCATCGAGATGGGCGAGACCGTCATGGGCGACGGTGAGACTTCTGTGCTCGACAAGGCCGCCCTCGTCTTCGGCCAGATGGACGAGCCGCCTGGGGTCCGTCTTCGCGTGGCACTGTCGGGCGTGACGATGGCTGAGTACTTCCGAGACGTCCAGAACCAGGACGTGCTGTTGTTCATCGACAACATCTTCCGCTTCGTACAGGCTGGCTCGGAGGTGTCGACGCTGCTCGGGCGTATGCCGTCGGCAGTGGGGTATCAGCCCACCCTTGCCGACGAGATGGGCGAGCTGCAGGAGCGAATCACCTCCACTCGCGGCAAGTCGATCACGTCGTTGCAGGCTGTCTACGTGCCCGCCGACGACTACACCGACCCGGCGCCGTTCACATCGTTCACCCATTTCGACGGCACCACCGAGCTCTCCCGCGACATTGCGGCTCTCGGCATCTACCCAGCTGTGGATCCGCTGGCATCGTCCTCGACGATCCTCGATCCTCTGGTCGTCGGTGACCGCCACTACCAGGTTGCCCGCCGCGTACAGGAGGTCCTCCAGCGTTACAAGGAGCTCCAAGACATCATCGCCATCCTCGGGCTCGACGAGCTCTCCGAGGAGGATCGTGTCACTGTCGATCGGGCTCGCAAGATCCAGAAGTTCCTCTCTCAGCCGATGTTCGTGGCGAAGACGTTCACGAACCAGGACGGCATCTTCACGCCGGTCGAGGAGACCATTTCGTCCTTCGAGGCTCTGGTGACCGGTGATCTCGACCATCTTCCCGAGCAGGCCTTCTTCATGGTCGGCGGCGCCGAGGATGCCGAGCGCAAGGCTGCCGAACTCCAAGCCGAAAGCTGAGTCGATCGACTATGTTCGACGTACAGGTCGTCTCCCCCGAAGCGGTGTCGTACACCGGCGAGGCAGAGATGGTCATCGCGCGCACCATGGAAGGTGGCGATATCGCCTTCCAGGCTGGCCACGTGCCGTTCATCGGCGCCCTTGCAGTCTGGTCGGTTGAGGTCCTCAAGGAGGGTGGCGAGCGAGATGTGTTCGCTGTTCACCGCGGTTTCGTGCAGGTTTCCGGTAATGAAGTCACCATTCTGAGCGACGTGAGCGAGTCGGCCGCCGAGATCGATGTGGCCCGAGCCCAGGCTGCACTCGGCCGGGCTCAGGAGGCGTTGCGGGCCGATGCCGACGACGAGGATGCGGCGGCGGCGCTGGCTCGGGCCGAGCTCAGGCTCCGTATCGCGGGTGTCACCAACTAGCGGCTAACCGGCGAGCGATTGGCCTGCCGTCTCGACGCCTCGGCCCAAGTATCGGCGCTCCCGCGGGTATCGGCGTCCCGACGTAACGTTGGGAGCCATGCTGCACCTACTTGTGGGTGTCACTCGGCCTGAAGCTGGCTGCGCAGCACCGGCTCCATGCGGGGGTCCGGCGTCCACGGGATGACATCGCTGGTTTCGAACAGCCATCCGAAAATCCGGTCTTTGAGTGTGCGTTCGATGTCGACCGTCTGGGCCGAACCGGCAAGATTCACCGTCTCTCGGGGATCGTCCACTCGGTTGAACAGTTCGGGCCCTTCGTAGAGGCGCTCGGTGTACGCCCAGTGTTCGGTGCGAATCGAGATCGCTCGACCCGTCAGTGACGTATCTTCGTGCTGGAGTTCCTGCTTGTGCCGGTAGTGGCCCGTGTTTCCCGACTCGAGCAGCGGTTCCTCTTCGAGCCGGAAGCCGCCTTCGCTGAAGGCGGCGTCGCGATGGGGGAGCGAGATATCGGCGAGCAAGGGCACGAGGCTTCGGCCGAAGTGCGTGTAGTCGGCTTCGAGGCCGGCCAGCTCGAGCAGTGTTGGGGTCAGATCGACCAGTTCGGCAAAGGATTCGACCACTCCCGAGCCAGCTCGCGGGTCATGGATCACGAGTGGGTTGCGGACTAACACGTCATCGAGGCCCGACATCCACTTCTCGACGACTCCGTAGTCTCCGAGGTACTCGCCGTGATCAGTGAAGAAGAAGCTCACCGTGTTCGGGGCTGCGCCCGCAGCGTCGACAGCGTGGAGTACCCGGCCGAGCTGATCATCGACCCTTGATGTCATGCCGTAGTAGGTGCCGATGATCTCCCGCCAGTCATCATCGTCGAGACGGCCGAGGCCGTAGCGGTCGTGGATCGCCTGCATGAAGCGGGGTCGAGTCGATCGATCGGTCTGTACGGGCAGGGGAACATCGTTGCGGTCGTGGAGCGAGAACCAAGGTTCTGACGCGGTGAACGGCGGGTGTGGATACATCAGCGGGACAAAGAGACACCACGGCTCTGGTAGTCCGTCGGTGATCCAGTCGATCGCCGTTCGCACCGTTGCCTCGTCGAAGTCGAGCGGCGGCTCGTCAAGGACGCCGTGATAAAAGGCGAAGTAGTACTTGTGGTCTTCGGGAAACGGCCCCTTGTGCAGCAGGGCGCCGAGGTCCGGCGTCACGGTGAACCCGAACCGGTCGGAGCTCGCCTCGGTCACGCCGACCCCCATCATGTCGCCGCGAGCACCAGCGAGCGCTACGTGATAGCCGCCGTTGCGCAGCGACTTGAACACGTTGGGCTCATGGGGCTGAAGTAGATGACGAAGTGTTCGGTGACCTGCGACGTGTGGATACCAGCCTGTGAACATTGAGATGCGGCTCTGTGAGCAGACGCTGTGTTGCCCGTAAGCGTTGGCGAAGCGGGTGCCTGCGTCGGCGAGAGCATCGATGTTGGGGGTCTTCGCTACCGGATTACCGAAGCAGCCGACGGCATCGGCCCGAAGCTGGTCGGGCATGAACAGCAGGAGGTTGGGGCGAGAGTCCATCAGGGGACCACGGTTCCCGAAACGCCTTCCTCGACAGCCGGCCAGGCCATGTCGAGTTGGCGCAGGGTCTGGACGACGATCTCACTGATCACGAGGTTGCGGAACCACTTCCGATCGGACGGGATGACGTACCACGGTGCGTCATCGGTGGCTGTCTCTTCGAGCATCATACGGAAAGCCTCCTGGTAGTCGTCCCAGTGTTCGCGTTCTGTGAGGTCGCCGAAACTGAACTTCCAGTTCTTGTGGGGCTGATCGACCCGGTCCTGGAGTCGTTCACGCTGCTCGTCCTTGCTGATGTGCAAAAAGAGCTTGATGATCGTCGTGCCTTCGTCGACCAACATCTGCTCGAACTCGCGGATGTGCCGGTAGCGCTTCGACCATCGTTTCTCGGGCACGAGATCGTGGACCCGCACGACGAGAACGTCCTCGTAGTGCGAACGGTTAAAGATCGTGATCTCGCCGCTCCCCGGCGTGTGGGCGTGCACCCGCCAGAGATAGTCGTGTGCGAGTTCTTTCTCGGTCGGTCTCTTGAAGGCAGCGACCTTCACGCCGCTTGGGTTGACGCCGTCAAACACGTGCCGGATCGTGCCGTCCTTGCCGCCGGTGTCGGTCGCCTGGATCACGATCAGCACTTTCTGCTTGCCTTCGGCAAACAACAATTCCTGCAGTTCTTCCAGTTCGTCGTTGAGATCGTCGAGACGATCCTCGATGTCGTCTTTGTCAAGATCGCCGTCATCAGCGGTGGGCCAAGCGCCCAGATCGACATCGGTGTTCGGTCGGACTCGATAGCGAGCAATGTCCATCACAAGAGTGTGCCCTGCAAAGTGCATCGACCGCAGACAGAGGAGGTTTGCTCGTCTGCTCCGGTTGATCCGACGACCACGCAGGGGGTCGCGAGGGCAGTGAGCGTTCGCGGTCTCGCTGTGATCGTCGTCAGGCGTCGAGGATCTCGTTCGCCTTCTCTTGGCTGTGCAGCGCGCGGATGTGGCGGACGGTGCCAGTGCGCGAACGCATGACGAGCGACTCGGTAGTCGCACCGCGCTGGTTGAAGTGCACGCCGTTCATGAGGTCGCCGTCGGTGATGCCGGTGGCGGCGAAGAAACAGTCGTCGCTGCGGACCAGATCATCCTGGGTCAGGATGCGTTCGAGGTCGTAGCCCTGCTGAATTGCCTCGGCACGTTCCCGTTCGTTGCGGGGCCACAGGCGGCCGAGTTGTTGCCCACCCATGCACTTGAGGGCGGCTGCGGTGATCACGCCTTCGGGGGTACCGCCGATCCCGATGAGAATGTCGGCGCCGGCGTCGGGCCAACATGTCGAGATGGCACCGGCAACGTCCCCGTCGGGGATGAGCCGGATTCGGGCGCCCGCCTCACGCACCTCACGGATGTGTTCGGCGTGGCGATCGCGGTCGAGGATGACGGCGGTGAGGTCTCGGACCGCACAATTCTTGGCTTCCGCCACTGCTTCGAGGTTCTCGGTGAGCGATTTGTCGAGGTCGATCGCGCCGACGGCTTCGGGGCCAACCGCGAGCTTTTCCATGTACATGCACGGGCCCGGGTCGTACATCGTGCCCCGGGGCGCAACTGCGATCACGGCCAAGGCGTTGGCTCGGCCGAGCGCAGTGAGCGTCGTGCCGTCGATGGGGTCGACGGCGATGTCGGTCTCGGCATGTGTTCCGTCACCGATACGTTCGCCGTTGAAGAGCATCGGAGCTTCGTCCTTCTCGCCCTCGCCGATGACGACAACGCCGTCCATCGAGACACTGGAGAGCATGGTTCGCATGGCGTCGACCGCTGCGCCATCGGCTCCCTCCTTGTCGCCCCGCCCCATCCATCGAGAGGCGGCGATCGCCGCTGCTTCGGTGACGCGAACGAGTTCGAGGGCCAGGTTGCGGTCCGGCATCAATGGGGAGGTCGCCATGGGTCGGACGGTACCTGACGGTCATCTTTCCCGCTGGCATGGGCAACGTGAGAACATGACAACGTGCCGAGCTTTCAGAACCCTTTCCGCCGGACCAGCGATGGTTCCGACTCATCGACTGTCGACGACGCCGAGCCCACCGCCGACTTGGTCGACGACGAGTCCGGTGAGTGGCTCGCGTATGAGCTACATGCGATGGCGTCGGAAACTCGACGCATGCTCGCCCAGTTGTTGCTAGCCGACGAGGTGGTGCACTCATGGCAGGGGACGACGTTGCTCGCCCATGAGAGTGTCGAGGATCAGGTCGACGCCCTGCTCGAGGAGGTGGAAGCGGCCACGAATCCCGATCTCGATCCCGACAAGCAGCAGGTTGCATTCGAGATGGAGGGCTGGTCGTCGGAGCTGCAGGCGGTGCTGTCGGAGCGACTCAGCCAGGCGGCAGTTCCGCACGAGCTCGATGATGGTGATCTTGTCTGCCATGAGGAGGACGAGGAGCAGGTCGAGCTCGTGATCGAGGACCTGCTCGCCCGCACAGCCGATGATGGGCTCGAGGAGCTCGAGGGGCTCGAGGTCAACGAGCTCTTGTCGGCGATGTTCGAGGCGGTAGATCGTCTCCGTCGCGACGGCAACGACGCGCAGGGCGTCACGCGATCGGTCGAACACGGTCGACGGATCGCCGGCGTCGCCACCCCGTTCGGATTCCCTGCATCGGCCTGGGCAGCGATCCGCGAAAACTGCGAGTCGCTCGCCGACATGCTCGAGGCGGAGGAGTCCGACGAGGACGATATTCACGACCTTGCTGCCCGTCTGCGTGACACGCTCGTTCGTATGATCTGAACCGTTGCCGACGCGGTTCATGCCTGGAACGGCCGACCGGGTGTAAACGGCCCAGCGCTTCTACGATGATTGTCGATGTTGCTCGCCGAGATTGAGATCTATCACTCGCGGCCGATCGCGCCGACGCGGCGCGTTGCCCTCGGCGTACTCGACTTGCCGTGTGATCCTGCACCTGGGATCGGTGGTGTGCTCCTGGGCGCGATTGCAGCTCGCTTCACGCCCGAGATCGACCCTGACTTGGTCCCCGATCTCGTGTCGTTGACACACGAGATCGAAGCCGGACGTCGAATCCCACAACCTCGCCTGCGTCACCGTTTCCAGGAAGACCGAATCGGCTTGACCCGCAGTCCTCACCGACTCTTTCGCCATGACGAAGACGGCGAACTTTCGGTCCAGTTCACCGGCGACAAGGGGCTGCCGGGCCAGATGGTGCTGGGTGCGATCTATGCGGCCCAGCACGTGCCGTATCAGTTCCGGGGCGAGGTGCTCGCTGCCATCCGTCGCGGGATCTCGTGGACCGGTGCGATCGATGCCGCTCTGCTGCTCTACTTGTCGGGCCGGGGCTACGGTTCGCTGAACGGTGACGCGTTGGCCGATCCTGTCGGATGGGCATTGCGCGTCCTCGGTCTCGACCTCGATGCCGGGCTCCCCGAGCGTGCGCTGGTTCAGCGATCATTCCGTCAGTCGCTGATCAGCGCGCATCCCGATCACGGTGGAGATGACGCCGACGCTGCTCGCCGAATCGCCGACATCACCGAGGCTCGTCGCATCCTCCTCGCCTCCTGACGGCCTAGCCTCGGATGGATGCTGGAACGGATCGAGAGCCTCGAGAACGAGCTGCGCGACGTCGAGATCCGTCTCGGCGATCCAGCGGTTCAGTCCGACCCCCACCAGCTCGCTGACCTCGGTCGCCGATTCAAACAACTCGAAGACGTCGTCCGCGTGGCTCGTCGCCTACGCCAGAGCACCGATGACCTCGTCGAGTTTCGCGAGATGATGTCGGCCGCCGATCACGACGAACGCAACGAACTTCGGGGCGAGATCGAGTTGCTGGAGGCGTCCGTCGCTGGCGATGAAGAACAGCTCCGGGTCTTGCTGTTGCCGCGTGACCCGAATGACGAACGCAACGTGATCATCGAGATCCGGGGTGCTGCCGGAGGCGAGGAGGCCAATCTCTTCGCCCGCGACCTGTTCATGATGTTTGAGTCCTTCGCCAAGCGAATGGGTTGGAAGCTCGAGGTCATGTCGGCCTCACACTCCGACCTCGGGGGCTACTCCGAGATCACGGCGATGCTCAGCGGTGATCTCGTGTGGTCCCGCATGAAGCACGAGGCCGGGACTCATCGCGTCCAGCGTGTTCCGGTCACCGAAAGTCAGGGCCGGATCCACACGTCGTCGGCGACCGTACTGGTGATTCCCGAGGCTGACGAGGTCGAGGTGCAGGTTGACGACAATGATCTCCGGATCGATACCTACCGCGCATCGGGGCCGGGTGGTCAGTCGGTCAACACGATGGACTCTGCGGTTCGCATCACCCATATCCCGACCGGTGTCGTCGTTTCGATGCAGGACGAGAAGAGTCAACTCAAGAACAAGGACAAAGCCCTCCGGGTGCTCAAGAGCCGGCTTCTGCAGATCGAACAGGAGAAGGCAGCGGCCGAGGCTTCGAAGCTTCGAGGCAGTCAGGTCGGCACCGGTGACCGCTCTGAGAAGATCCGCACCTACAACTACAAGGAAAACCGGGTCAGCGATCACCGCATCGGGCTGACGCTCCACAAACTCGACCGGGTGATGGCGGGCGAACTCGACGAGGTGAGCGATGCCCTCGTCGCCGAAGAACGCCGTCGTCAACTCGAGGAGGACGTCGTCTGATGACCGACCGGCCCGAGAAGGGGACGGTCTCTTGGGCGGAACTCCTCGCTGAGACGACCGCTCGCCTCAAGCGAGCGGGGATTGAATCAGCAGAGATCGACGCCCGCCGCATCGTCGAAGAGACGAGCGGGGTCGAGCCGTCTGAGTTCTACGAGGTGCTTCCTGCGTTGGCAACGATGCGAGGCGTGGCGACGCTCGACGCAATGGTCGCCCGCCGCGAGCAGGGTGAGCCACTTCAGTACGTCGTCGGTCGATGGGGGTTTCGGCATCTTGACCTCATAGTCGACAAGCGAGTCCTGATTCCTCGCCCCGAGACCGAAGAGGTCGCCGGGTTGGCGATCGACGAGATCAAGGCACGCAGCGTCGAACGCGAACTCCTCGTTGCCGATCTCGGAACGGGCAGTGGAGCTATCGGTCTCTCGATTGCCACTGAGTGTCGTTCAGCTCGGGTGCTGGCCACCGATGTCTCGGCCGAGGCTCTGCAGGTGGCTCGGGCCAACCTGACCGGCATCGGTCGCGCTGCGAGCCGGGTCTCGCTCCACGAGGGATCTTGGTTCGATGCCCTTCCTGCCAGCGTGCAGGGCTCACTCGACGTACTTGTCTCCAATCCGCCGTACGTCACCGACACCGAGGAGTTGCCTGCTGTTGTCGCCGACTGGGAGCCGTCGACTGCGCTGCGGGCCGGTGGCGACGGACTTGACGATCTGATTGCGATTGTTGACGGTGCCGTGGCGTGGGTTGCCCCTGGCGGAGTCGTCATCCTCGAGATGGCGCCGACCCAGACCGCCACGATTGCCGAACGGTTCTCGACCCAGGGCTGGAGCGCCAGCGTCCACATCGACCTGCAGGGTCGTGACCGCGCGGTCGTGGCCCACCGGCCACGCTGATCGTCATAGGATCGAAGTGTGCGCATCGCAGTTGGATCTGATCATGCCGGTTTCTACCTGAAAGAGGAGCTCGCCGAGCATCTCCGAGGTTTGGGCCATGACATCGTCGACTGTGGTGCCTATTCCACCGACAGGGTCGATTACCCCGACTTCGGAGCAGCGGTCGGTCGATCGATCCGCGACGGCGGCGCCGACCTCGGTCTCTGCGTGTGTGGCAGCGGCATCGGGATCGCCATGGCTGCCAACAAGATCGAAGGTATTCGTGCCGCAACGGTCTGGGATGTCACGAGCGCCCGACTCACGCGCGAGCACAACGACGCCAACGTGATCTGCATCGGTGAGCGCCTCGTCGGCCCTCAAGTCGCCAAAGACTGCGTCGACGCGTGGCTCGGTGCGATCTTCGAAGGTGGTCGACACGAGGGGAGGGTGGCCAAGATCGACGGTCTCGGCGGCGAGCAAGCCTGACCGGTCGCCCGCCGATACGCTTCGCTGAACTTCTTCTGCGGAGGTGGACTGTGCCCTGGCCCAAGATTGACGACGATGAGGTGTTCGACCTCATTCGTGCCGAAGAACGCCGACAAAACACCTGGATCCAGCTGATCGCGAGCGAGAACCTCGCGTCGCCTGCGGTTATGGCCGCCACCGGTTCGGTGCTCACCAACAAGTACTCCGAGGGCTACCCCGGTAAGCGCTACTACGGCGGGAACATGGTCGTCGACGACATCGAGGACTTGGCGCGCCGTCGCGGTTGCGAACTTTTCGGAGCCGATCACGCCAACGTGCAACCCCATGCTGGCGCCATCGCAAACATGGGTGTTTACCAAGCCCTTCTCGAACCGGGCGACACGATCCTCGGTCTGAGTCTTGATCACGGTGGTCATCTCACCCACGGTTCGCCGGTCAACTTCTCGGGTCTGCAGTACAACTTCGTGAGTTACGGCGTCACTGCCAGCGACGAGCGCATCGACATGGAAGAGGTGCGGGAGAAGGCACACGAACACAGGCCGAAACTGATCGTCGCCGGCGCGACCGCCTACCCGCGTGTCATCGACCCGAAGCCGTTCCGAGAGATCGCCGACGAGGTCGGCGCGATGCTCATGTTCGATGCAGCCCATATCGCGGGCCTGATCGCCGGGGGCGTGCATCCCAACCCGATGCCCTATGTCGATGTCATGACCTTCACTACCCACAAAACCCTCCGAGGCCCTCGCGGCGGATGCATCCTCACCACCGCGGAATACGCACAGGCCATCGACAAGGCGATGTTCCCGGGGATCCAGGGTGGCCCGATCGAGAGCAGCATCGCTGCCAAGGCCGTTGCATTTGCAGAGGCTGCCACCGACGAGTTCAAGGACTATGCGCAGCGGATCGTCGCAAATGCTGCTGTGTTGGCCGAGGCGCTCGCGGGGGAGGGATTCCGCCTCTGTTCCGGCGGCACCGACAACCATCTCCTGCTCGTCGATCTGCGAACGTTCGATGCCGATCTGACCGGCAAGGTCGCCCAGGACATACTCGATCAGGCGGGAATCAGCCTCAACAAGAACACCGTGCCCGACGATCCTCGATCTCCGTTTGTCACCTCGGGCGTGCGCATCGGTACGCCGGCTGTCACCACCCAGGGAATGGGCGAGGCCGAGATGCGGGAGATCGCAAGCCTGATCGCCCGGGCGTTGCGTGGACGCGACGATGAGTCAATCGTCGCCGCAGTGAAGGCTGAAGCTGAGGTACTCTGCAGCCGCTTCACTCCGTACCCCGAGCTCGGCTGAGGGTTCGGGGAACGGTAGGAACGAGTCGACGTGCCGTCGCTTTGGGCATATCTGCTCGTCGGAGCGACGGCAGCGGTCGTCACATCGTGCCTAATCCCCCTCGTCATCCATCTGTCGCCGAGTCTGCGAGCGGTGGTCGAGCCCGACGCCCGTCGCGTTCACACGCGACCCACCCCCACTGCCGGGGGCCTGGCGATGATCATCGGGGTCATCGCGGCGATGATCGTGGCGTTCCTGCACCCCGGTTTCGACGATGTGATCGCAGCACGCACCGAGATGCTTGGTGTGGTTGCGGCGGCCGTTGTGATGTGGAGTGTCGGTTTCGTCGACGACATTCGCGAGATCTCGCCTCCCGCCAAGATGGCTGGCATGGTGCTGTCCGGCAGCATCATGTCCTTGACTGGGGTGTCGATCCTCGTTTTTCGTGTCCCGTTTTTCGACGTCTTGTTGCTCTCGACGGATTGGTCGTTCTTCGTCACGGTTCTCTGGGTCGTGTTGATGGCCAACATCGTGAACTTCATCGATGGGCTCGACGGACTCGCCGCCGGCATCGTCGCCATCGCGTCGGGCACGTTCCTGCTCTACGCGCTCCGACTTGGAAACGAAGGTGTTCTTGATCCGGCGAACCCAGGGGGTCTTTGGGCCGTGATCACCTTTGGCGTGTGTCTTGGGTTCTTGCCGCACAACGTGCACCCGGCCCGCATCTTCATGGGTGACGGAGGAGCGCTCCTGCTCGGGCTCTTGATGGCCGCCTCGACAATGAGTGTCGGTGGCCGCACCACTGCCGAATTCTCGGGTCAGGCATTCTTCTTCTTCGCTCCGATCTTCATCCCACTGGTGATCCTC
>Ga0222718_10000234_pt1 | contig 59461 bp, 97 predicted proteins | sample C33_27DmetaG_FD_165045 | JGI IMG/M metagenome (GOLD analysis project Ga0222718, IMG submission 165045) | Estuarine water microbial communities from San Francisco Bay, California, United States - C33_27D | ecosystem: Environmental > Aquatic > Marine > Unclassified | place: USA: California... | reverse complement strand
CGTGAGTTAATTCATCTGTTTCTGCTCTAAAATCTAGTGATCCACCAGATTCGTTGAAGGTAAATCCACCACCGTCAAGGTCAACATTACCCGATACTTTAATCGCACCGGTAACATCTAATTCAACCGAAGGAGAAGCATTGTTAATACCAACCCTGTCATTACCCGCGTCAGTAAAAATAAGGTGTGTTGCGGTATTTCCTTCTACTCTAAAATCTTTATCAGCTCCTGCTTCGTTAAATACAAAAGTACCACCGTTAAAATTTACATTACCAGTAACATCTAATGTTCCGTTGGCCGTGATATTTCCTGCATCATTTAAGACATCGAACATCGTAGAACCATCCGAATATAAGATATGCTTAGCACCCTCTACGAGTTGAACACCCGTACCACTCGATGGTTTGAATGTTAGGGTATTACCCGAATGTGTTGTTGCGTCATCGACAATGTACCATGTCTCCACGGCTTCAGTGCTCATTGTTGTAGCGCCCGATAAGGTGCCTGTTAGTTTAATGATCGCGTTACTTTGCTCGTCTGCTGTTGTTCCGTCATTTGCTGTTAGTGAATCATCGGTGCTTGCAACGGCTACAGAGACGTAACCTTTGATTGCTGATTCTACTTTTTGTAAATTGTTATTTGTTATGTCGCCCCATGTTCCAGAGTTTTCTCCACTTGCTTGAAGCTCTAGATTCAAAGTGCTTGAATATGTTGATGCCATTTAGCCTCCTAGTCCGTGGACCCCGGTTCAACGTCGGTCCAAGTTACGGTTTGTGAGTCATCAACCTCATTCCAAATAAAGAAGTTTGGCGTTCCTGTTGATAACGTAATTAAGTTTTGGAAAGACTCACCAAATGGTGTTTCTTCACCAAGACTTACTGTTATTTGTCCTGCTGTCGTTGGTGTTATAGTAGCACCCGCGGTTACAGTTTCATTGCCTAGGGTAAATGTAGCAACGTTTGTAGCCGCAGAAATAGTTGCACCTGCGGTTACTGTTTCGTCCCCAACACTAGCAGAAAAAGAAAGACCACTAATAAAATCGGATCCAACGTTTTGAACACCCGTGCCTCTTAGTGAAGCTATTGGCTGTTCTGCTACTGCTCCATGTCCTAGTAACATTTTGTTTTTCCTATATTAACTGTTTTTTTCACGGTCGTAAAGTACATATTATCTCGCTGTGGTCGGTACACCCTCTGATGATACAAATGGGCTTTCTGCAAATGCCATGTAGATAAAATTTTGCCCACTCTCATTCATGTCATTATTATCTTCTGTAACTTTAAATCCATTAGAAAGCATATCAATATCATTGTTGCCTGTTGATGAATCCTCTGCATTACTTAAATTAGGCGATAATTTTGTTACTGCTTCATTGAATGGATTAATTTTATTATCATATAAAATCCAATTTTGTATTGTTGATGTTTGTTTAATTAAAACCCAAGCTGGCTTGAATCCAAGATAAACAAATGGGCCGTCTAGACTGCCATTACCTGTGTAGCTACCAAATTTACTGTAGCCTTGTTTTTCGGTAAAAAAATAACCTACATATGTTCTTCCAGAAGTATTTACTTCATTTTTTCCTCCAAAAGTCATAACAGAAGATGTTGGTGCTGTGTCATTAAAAGCATTGGCATTATCTGCTGTAGCATCAGTTAAATTTAAACTTAAAAAATCTGTTTCTGGTGCTGATGTGTTTTTATGATGGTACACTATCCAGTTTTCTGCATTACTTCTTTGTTTACCTATAAATACATGAGGAACTGCACCTAATCCATGACCTATCGTAGCTCCAACAGTTCCATTACCTGTCCAAGTTGCAATAGAAAATCCCGCCGTTGTATTTACTTGTACCGTAGAAGTAATTGTACCATCTGTATTACTTGAGGTAGTTCCACCATTAGCTTTCCATTGCCATGCTACTAATGTTCCACTACTAGTATTCATTCCCGCATCATTTCCAGTTGTAAAACCATTTGTATCAAAAGATTTTAGAAAATTATCTGGCGAACTACTCCCCTCAGCGTTGGAGGAATTTGGAAATATTCTTTTATCTCTTCCTCTGCTACTATCAAATACGTTATGCAAATCTGCATAAGAACGACTTTTAATCCATAACCAATCTGGTTTAAAATCTCCAGAATTAGCATCATTAGTTATAGCATTATCACTTGAACCATCTCCAGTATATAACTGTGTATGAAAATATGCTGATGGGTCGTCTATTGTTGTATAGGCCATTATCCGTACTCCGCTAGATTCTTTGTACATAGAGCATAATAGCCACTAGGTACTGCATATTCAAAGTTACCATATCCGTTAGCGTCTGAATTACCACTTGATATAGAAAAAGGTGCGTTGCCAAAGTTTGCTTCTGCTGAATAACCTCCGGCTGTACCAACATGAATAAATTGATTTGACGCATCATGACTAATGGCTGTTCCACTATCTTGTGCTGTTCCATCTTTATAAAAAACAACTTCATTATCATCAAGATTAACAGCAATGCTTATTATGCTATTAGTCCAACTATCACCATAAGTTACAGTATTAAGATGGTCTCCATCATCATAATCACCATCATTTCTATATAGTAATCTATCAGTATTACCATCAACAGTATAATCATCTATATCTCTTAAACCTAAATGAGCTGTACTACTGCCCGCAGTAAATTTAACTTCAGCGTACCACTTACCACTAGTAGGTAATGCAATAGTAGCATAACCATGTTTTGATGTACCACTAACTTTTGTGTTGCCTTCAGCAAAAGTTGCTATTCCCTCAGTTGGTCTTTCCTGTAAAGAATTCCAAGTACAAAAATTATTAGTAGGTGTATCTGTTGTAACGTCTGTTGCGGTTAGGTTGTTTGAAGTTAAGTGATTATCATTACCACTTGTATCTGCTCCTATTGTAGAAGCACTAGCTGTTCCTGTTCCTGTTTGTTGAAACTCTAATTTAAAACCATTAGTTCCATAAGAACCTGTATAATTTTTTGGAATCCAAACTCCGTTATCATTTGTTTCACCAAAATTACTAGCATCTAGTTGTTGACCATCAATGTAATAAGCGTCAGCCATATAACCCTCTGCCATAGCACTAATTGCACTAGCACCAAAACCTCCACCTACAGTTTGAGCCGATTGATTAAGTATTGGTAAAGAGGCATTTTCTGAAGGGGCAGTTGCAGTACCCCAATCAGTATATTGTGTGCCATTTATATACATTTTAAATCTATTTCCTGCTGTTCCTTGAGTAGTATCAATAGCTACTACAACATGATACCAAGCACTAGGGTCTCTAAATTTTGCGTTAGAATGATAAGCTATATCTGCACTTCCACTTGTTCTAGAAAAAATACCTACAAAACCATCTGGGTCAGAAAAATATATATAACTACGATTGTTTACATCTGTAGCACCACCAAATAATACATTATCAACATTAACATTACTCATTTTTGTCCAAACAGAAAAAGTTCCTGTAGTATTACTTTGTGAACTTCGTGTTCTGTTTAAATAAGCAGTGTCATCATCATTAAACCTAAGTGAATTATCTATCTCGTAAGCGGCTGATTCTTGCGTTGCTCCACCACCTGCTGTTGTGAATACCATGTTACTCCTTTATGGGAAATTCGCCTAGTGGTCTTGTTACACTCCCGTCTTCTTGTTCTGTATAGGTAAACAAAGCGGCTAACGCATCAACATCACTAGCATTATCTATTTGTGTTTGCATAGAATTACATTTTGTTCTAACGCTTGCTCTCCAAGTCTTCCAACCACTGTCCATTGTTGTACTTGTTTCAGTCGCCTTTACTACCATCCAATCACTAGAGGCAAGTAATCCTGCACATTGATTGTCTATCATTCTTTTCTTAATTGTTTTTAAACCTTCTGTAGCAACATCTCCTACATCGTCACCTTCTCTAATTAGGCCATCCGTTTTATCTTGTTGTGTCCATAATGTATCATCAATGTTTTTAGCTGTAGCTGTGCCATATGTACCTACAACTTCATTACCACTTACTGCATATGTAATATTGGTATTAATATACCATGCCTCATCTTTTTTATTGGTAGTATCTATTCTTACGGGATAAATACCAATGGCTAATCTTTCTGCGTCTGTCCATAGTGTATAAATAGATGCAGGGTATTGATTGCCATCAATTGTAATACCTTTATTGCCCTTTGGCATTTGAACGATATTACCATCTTGTACTAATGCAAACATATTACTCCTATGATAATGTTAAGTTTAAGTTTCTACCAACTTCTAGCCATTTACTTCCGTTATATCTAAATGTAAAGTTATCGCCTTTTGAAGCAGTTGTTGTTAATGTTGGTGCTGTGTCATCTTTAAATTCGTATACAGCGTTCCATGTTAGGGTTCGTGAACCAGTGCCATCTTGTATAACAAGTAGTGCTATGAATTGCCCTGTTTGACCATTTGATGGAGCCGCTACAGTTCTGTTACCTGCTAGTGTTACTTTTGCTACTGGTTCTGTTGAAGCATTCCAGTTTATTGTTGCACCATCTGTTAGTGTAGCCTCTGGGTTATAGGCCCCTGTGTTAAATTTAGCATTAGCTGATGTTAACACAAAGTTATCACTGCCACCTGTTTTAAAATCTATTTGATCATCAGTATCTGCCGTAATGGTTGTATCACCGTCTACGTCTAAGATTAATTCATCACCGTTAATATCCCTGTTCATTGGGCCACCAACAGCACCCGATATTTCTACAATAAAGATAGAAGCATCACTTGCAGGAGCTGTGGTAAAGGTAATCTGTGTACCACCACTAGCTAAAGTGTAATCCGTGCCGGGTTTTTGAATAACCCCGTCATGGGAGACTAGGAGCTGTGCGGGAGAGCCAACTTGTGTGCCTAAGTTAAAAGTAACATTAGAGCCATTGTAGGTATTACCAGACGTATCGAGTACAACAAAAGTACCATTTTTAATTGATTGTCCTATGTACGCCATCTATCCTCCGTTTGCCGCATCCCATGCGTTTTGTAATTCTGTTAGCTTTGTATTTACTGCTGATTCTGTTGGTAATTCTGTAACTGGATTATCTACAATGTTTCCATCTATTCCAACTTTTTCAGAAAGTCTTAAATTAGCATAAATTTTATTTTTACTATCTGTCCAAGTAAACCATTGGTTAGAATGTAATTTTACTAATGCGTCCTCTATGTGTGAAGGTCTAGGTACTGGCATTTTATGTGTCTCCCATTTTTAAAAATGTGACATGAGTTTCATTTTGAGAACTATGTCCATGAGTTGTTGTGTCTGCGCTAGTGCTTGCAACAACAAACCTACATTTGTGTGTAGAAACATTGGTAACATCAAAAACAAAAGAAGTGCTATAAGTGTTGCTGTCACTTGCTCTTGATATTCCTGTTACTTGTTCTGAAGCACCTCCAAAATTACTGCCATCAGTTGTTGTTTCAACTTGAATTTGAATTTGACCATCTATGTTATCAGCAGTGTTTGAAACTATAAATTGTATATAATAAATTCCTGTTGAAGGAAAAGTAAACACTCCAGATGATTGTGTCATATCACTGCCTAAACTTCCGTATCCATCTGTGTCTACTAATTCCCAATTTGAAGCTATTGGATTACCTGCACCAGTAAAATCTGCTGTTATTCTCCATTGATTAGCCATTCCTGCAAATCCATTAACAAAGCCAGAAGTAAGCGCTGTACCTCCATTAGCCACAGGAGTTGCACCTGTTAACATATTTGCTACATCTATTTTACTTAGTGCCATTAATCTGCCTCCTGTATTGTATTACCATCTGCTACCCATTGAAGAATATTTTGATAGTCTGTGTTAGCTTCATCATGTGGTGCGTAAGTAACTCTAATAGTATTAGGATAAGTTATTTTATAACAAGCAAACTCTCCTAAATTATTTATTTTTTTTACATTTTCTATCATTTATAACTCCGAACTAAATCCTAAAAAAGCATTAGCATTATTTGTTTGTGTAAAATATGCGAATCCCTGTGTTAAACTAACATCAGAAGTATTAGCCATTCTAATCATTTGATTTGTTGTTTGTGCTTCTAAAAAGAAATCGTCAACAAAGTCAGACTGATTATTACCAATTACTAAAAAATAATTACTAGCACTTGAAATATCTATTGATGGTGTTGCTCTAAAAGTAACTTTTGGGTCAATGACCATAAAGAAATTTGCCGAACTATAAGCTGAGCCTAAACCAATCATTTTATTAGTACCATCAGCAATTCTTTGATAATATCTTTGACACCTAGCTAAGTTATCTCCATAACTTTCATGTTGAAAAGGTGGTATAGTAGAAGAAGTATATTCGCCTACTTCTAATTGTATTCCTGTAATATGCCAGTTGTTACTTGTGTTATCAACAGTATTAACTTGACCTGCGGCTCTTTGTGTGTTGGATTGAGCTCCCCAAGAAGTTTGTAAAGCACCACTGGTAAAATTAGTGCCCGCAGACAAAAACCAATTTATATCAAGACTTCTAGCATTATCATTACCAAATACACCTGTTGTATCAGCAGGGAAATTAACCACTTTATGTTCCCATGTGTCTGAAGAAGAAATACTATATGTTCCTGCAACGTGTCTATTATTGTCTCTATCAAATAATTCTACTACATGAGTTCCTGTTTTCGTACCTTTAACCCAAAATGCTAATGTAAATTTTTCAGCATTAGCTGTTCCTTTTTTAAATAATTGTAAATCTTGACCCTCAATTTTATATAAAATCGTCACTGCATCATCAGCATCTAAAGAAGATTGTGCAGTTGTTACATCCATTTTTAAAGCATTTGCAAAACCATTAATATAAGCATTTCCACTTGTTAAAGATTCTTGCGTCATTGTATGTTGAGAACTAGGAGTACCAAAGTCATTGTATGCAAATCTATCCACTGTGTGAAATCCAACACTTCCATCTGTTAGAGTTGTAGCCGAAGTACCTCGTTGAGCCACAGCCATATCGCCATTTATAATTAATGGATTTACATTAGGTCTAGCAACACCAGATGTTTTGTTTGCTGTTACTGCATCATCTGCTATGCCACCTGTTACTATTTGTGATTTACTCATGTGTTACTCCTATGGATTATTTGCGTCATCTCTAGCTTTACGATTTTTGTAATCACTTCTTGCTGTAACTAAAGCTACAAAATCTGCTTGATTACTTGGAATAGGGTCAGTGAAAGATGAGTCATCCATTAATTTTGTTGTCCACTCTCGTTGAAATCTTTTCCAAGAATTATTGATTTTACCATCTACTGCATTTTGAATCCATAAATCCAATCCCGCATTATCTGTATCATTATACAAATCGTTAGATAGTATTTTTTGTTGTAAATCTGTTAAACTTATTGTTTTAGTGTGTGTAGCCATTTAAACCTCCTTTAAAGTTAATTGTTTCATTATTAGCATACTAAATACCCAGAAAAATGACAAGTATCATCTTGTACATCCATTTGTGCCGTGCCTTCCCATTGTTTTACCGAAACTTTAGCAGTGTCACCAGCATCCATGTCTGCTACAACTGTTTGAGAAACTTCTACTCTTGGCTCATCTGCACTATATCCATTAATTGCAAAAGTATTTGAATCTTGATAATTTCTGTTACTTGTATCAATATAAATAACCATGTAAGTTGCATCTGAATCAACATTGGCTAAAACTGCTGAGAAAGTTAAAAGATATTTACCTGTTACAGGTGCTGTAAAAGTATAAGTGCCAGTATTAAAATCAGCATTTAAATCAAATATTTCAGTGCCAAGTTTTACAGTTTGTACTGAATTGTTAGTAGGTATATTACTTAATTCTGCATTAGCTTGTGCAGAAAAAGCAGATTGATTTGGCATTGTTACATGGCCTGCACTATCAATACGCATTTTTTCAGTACCTGCAGTATGAAATCTTAACTCTCTTTCAGTATTTCTATAAACAATTTTTCCATCTTCATTTGAATTAGTATTTGCAAAAGCAATCGTTGCAGAATTTGAATTACCCATAGCAAGAGTTAAACCACCATTAGTATTATTTTCTATAACTAATTCGTCAGCATGAGGTTCAGCACCATGACCACTATCGCCAGTTTTAATATGTAATCCTGTGCCTAAATCTTTTGCCGCTCCAATACCTACTGTATCAAATTGTGCTGTGCTACTTGCTACCAATGCACCACTTATAGTAGTTGCACCACTAAAAGTTTTTGCTACAGTCTCCGTTGCAGGAGGGTCAATAGTTCCTACACTCTTTGCTTGATGAACAACATAAATATTGTTTGTGCCGCTAGGAGGTGCACCAGTAAACGATAGTGTTGTTCCCGATAAAGTATAAGCACTGTGAGGGTCTTGACGTACATTTCCAACAAATACTTCAATATCATTCACACTTCCCGGTGCGATGTCTAAAGTAAAATCTGTTGTACCCCCATCACCATTAAATTGCTTACTTGATAGCGATTGAAATTGGTTAGTAGTATCTATAGGTGTCCCTAAGTATGACATTCTACGTTATCTCCATGATTGACACAGCAATGTCAGCCGCACCCGATGCTGTTAATTTTAACACATCAGTCGTTTCCATTACTATTTTATTTCCACTTAATAGTTCTAGTGTACCGCCCACAGGAACTGGTGCATTGGTTACTAACTCAACATCTTGGTTAGCTTCATCATTCGCACCTGCTCTGTTTGTTGTATTAGAACTCAACGTAACTGTTGCAGTGATTTGACTAGTTGTTGTATTCCCTATCATGACACCAAGAACAACAGTTGTTGTTGAACTGGCTACAGTATAGATAACGTCTTCACTAGTTACCCCTGCTTTAGTTACTGTTTTAAAAGTATTAGCCATTTATCCTCCTATTATCCTAAAGCAATTGCCAGTGCCGTTGGGTCTTCTGTAGAAAATCCTTGACCTGTCATATAAGTTGTTAATCGAGATAATGCGGCTTTTCTATTTGTTCCGCCTGCACCATCATCTACTACTATTAAATCAGATGTAGTTAAATCTGCTCCTATATCTGTAGCACCATCGATGTCTACAGCATCTACGGAAACTTTGTTTGCTGTTGAAATTGTTGCTAGTTTAGAATCGGCGATCGCCGCACTTGAATTGATATCTGCATTGACAATACTATCTGATAGACTTAATTTTGAGTATGCTATTGCCGCACTAGCATTAACATCATCATTAACAATAACACCAGAACCAATAGCCGCTGTTCCACTTGAAATTGTTATATCACCACTAATCTTTCCTTCAATATATGTCTGAAGTCTTGACGCCACCATTTTTCTATTTGTACCACCCGCACCATCATCAACAACAAATAAGTCTGCATCTGCCAATGCTGCCCCGATATCGGTAGCACCATCTATTTCTAAAGCTCCAATATCAACTTTTCCTGCTGTAGAAATTGTTGCTAGTTTTGAATCTGCTATTGCAGCGCTTGCATTAATATCATCATTAACAATAACTCCACTTGCAATACTAAATACACCTGCGTTTGTTAGTCCTACATCACCGCTAGGCACCACAGGATTAAAGTTTGTACCATCAGCCACCATGATTGCAGTGTCTGTATTAGTATTCATGGTGAGATCATCACCAGTAATTGTTAAATCACCTGTAACGGTTAAGTTACGACCTATTGTTACATCATTGCTTGCATCTTCAAAGATTAATTTGCTAGCAGGTATTGTACAAAATACATCTTTTGTACCAGAACTAAAATTAACATCACTATCACTATTAGAACTAGATATAACAGTGGTCCTAGTTAATGTAGAACTATCACCGTTAAGTGTACCAAGACCAACTTCAAACTCGTCTTGATCTTGATGGGCAATACAATAATACGTTGTATTACTATTACCTACACCAGCAGCAAAAGTTTCAAAACCAGTTACTGCACCAGCTAAAGCGACAGGTCCTGTGCTTGTCGTAGTAGTTGTTTCTTTTACGCGATCATTAATGACTAAAGCCATTTATTCTCCTATGCCAATCGTAATATAGCGTTACTTGCATCAGCCGTTGGAAACTGAATTGTAAAGGTTCCACTTGTAGATGTCTTATCACCACCAAAATCTAAAACAGCAACTGCTTTATTAGAGTCAGAACTGTTGTAAATTAAAGCACCTCTTGCTGTGATTGTAGCTGATGTAAAAGATATGTCAGCAAAATCACAAATAGCCGTAGTTCCAGAAGTTGTTGGAGTTACGCTAGTTAAAGTTCCTCCACCAGAACTATATGTTCCAGAATCAGAAACTTCGTTACTTGTGCTAAAAGCAGTTGTAGTTGCATCCAAAGAAGCAGAACTTGTGTACAATGCTATTTTAAAAGTATCACCGGTTGACGCTGTAAAATCATGCGTACCTTGCAATAGCTCTTGTTTGAAGCTTGTACATACAGCTTGAGTTATAGCCATGTTTTATCCTCCTATGGGTTCTGTGATTGCAGAGGAGTACGTAACGCCCCATGCATGTATTCATCTCTTCGGTGCCTTCCTTGTTGTTCTATGACAAGTTCTTGAAGTGCCCGTTGATATGATTGTTCGTATAATTGCAGCATTTCTGCTGGTCCCTTCAAAAATTTGAAGGCTTCTGCAAGACATCCATAAAGTAATAGTGCAGGAGCATTATTACCCAACCAAGAGGTTGCATTACTACTAGACAGTCTTGTTGGTAATCTAGTAATTCCTAACTCCACGTTATACGCTACATCGGGCGTTGGTGCAACATAAATTGTATTATGATCCCACCATGCCCAATATCTAGGGGTTCCTGTAGAAGTTCGATCTGGCCAATATTCGTTCATATAACTAATATCGCGTTGTTCTAAAAAAGTCCTTGATGTTCCAGATGGTGAAAATATTTGCATGTGCCTTACGGTGCCAAGCGATGTTGGATCTGGAGACGCGCCACCCGGTAAAGATAAAAAAGCATTACTTGCTGTTAAATTTGCAGATTGATGTGATTTAAAAACATCTAAATCTACATCTCTAAATATTCTATTTTCAGCGTGCTGAATAAAATCGTTAACAATAGAGTCTGATAAAACACTACTACTAACCTCTGTGTAATCTCTTATTTGTGTTACTAGTTCTGAATATGTTGTTGTCATTATGATACGCTCACTGATACTATACCAATAGATGACACAACTAAAGGTTGTTTTTTACTTGTTGAAGGTTGCATAGAGTCTTCGTATTCAAAAAATCCTGCACCACCGACAAAAACAGTTATAGGTTCTAATCTATCTGGTCTACCATCTTTAACACTTTGTGCATCCGATGCGTGTCTTTGTCTTTCAAGCTGTGGATGTTTAGCTTCAAACTCAGATTTATGAACCATGGAACCATTCCATTCTTTAACCATTTCTTTGTAAGGAAACTCCATACCACTACGATCAGATATTGCTTTTGAATATTTACCAGAAGCATGTGCCATTAAATGTACCCTCTCTCTGGTGTAGCAAAGAAACTAGAACGTGGTCTATCTTCTTCCGAAGCACGTTGCCACTCTTCTTCGTATAATTGTTTTAATAAAGGTGTTCTCTCTGGTGCTTTTTTTACAGAAGTATAATAAGCTAAACCAGAAGTTAAGCATGGTAAAAATCTAGTTGGAACTTCTAACTGATCATTATAATCACCCGCGTCCTGTATTTTAGTTAAACCATAATATTTGAAAGTGTGTGCACCATCTGGTGTTGGATATAGATACAATGTAGGAGTAGATGCTCCTCTTTCCAAAAAGTATTGTACCGGTGTACCTTCACTAGATTTAGTAGAAATATTTAAATATTCAGCACGGCTTATTCTATCAACTTCAATGTCTGTTGTAGTATCTGATGTTTTAAATAAAACTGCTTCAAGTATATCAACTAAATCACTATCAAGTGTGTAACTTGTTGTGCTACCTGTTAGTGTTAATGTTCTAAGCTCAACAGTCCAAAGATTAATACCTCTGTTAGCCCATTCAGCTAACATAATATTAAGTGAACGTCTTGCGCTTTTTAAATCATAACCAGATCTAGAATTAATTCCACATCTTTCAAATGCTTCTTCAATGACTTGATCCACATCTAAATTAAAAGTGTTAGTTCCGGACGTTGCCATTACTTACCTACTTTTCTCATTGCCTTGTTATGAGCCTGCTTAAAAGTTTTACCTTTTTTCATGGTTTTCTTCATAGAAGACATGTGTTTTTTTGTATGATGTTTAGAATGCTTTTTTAAAGCTTTCTTTCCAGCTTTTGATATTTGTTGTGGCATCGAAGACCTCGATATCATTTTTAATTATAGTATGCTACTACAAAGTCACAATTTGTCACATCGACAAAAGCAGCCGTTTCAAATCTTACGCCATCTCCCTCAAAACTCATTACTAGAGGTTCATTCGCTGCAGTACCCCATTTTAAATGAATTTTAATATCACCAGCCGCGGAAGTATTATCATAAATTTTTACTTCACCGTCTGCCGCACTTGATTGACATTGAATAGATTTTATTCTTATTGAACCAAGATTTGTAGCGCTTTCACCCACAAAGCCTTGCAGTCTACCATCTGATGTTAGTGCAACACTTGCTTTTACATTAGTCATATTATCTCCTAATTAATAATGTGGAGCGTTAGCTCCACATTTAATTTATTATGCTTCTTTAGCAAATGTACCTCTAACTTGAGTAACTTGCCATGCTACTACTCCATCAAGCGATGAAATAACAACATAGTCCCCTTGTTTAGAAGTTGCTTTTGTGTTGATTAAGTCTTTATCATCAGTAGAAGAACCCGCATAAGTGATTCCGTCTGAAGCGTTTGGACTAATTGTTAAAGTGTTTTGACCGTCTGGTGCTGTATTTACAAATTTAAAAGAATATCCTACAGCAATAGCTGGTAGTGTAAATACTACTCCATCAGTTCCACTTAAAAGAGTTTTTCCAGAATCTGCTGTTGTTACAGTGTAATTTGAAGATTTAGTTTCAATATTTACACCGTCTTTTCCTTCTAGTATTGGACCAGAAAAAGTTGTTGTACCCATTTTTACCTCGTAAGTAAAGTTATACCATCTCTACGAGCGTCTGCTAGGGCAGTCGGTATAACCAGTTATCCTAGTTTATAATGTGGGGGACTAAGCCCCCACAAGTTAAGAGTAATTATGCTCCCGGTGAACCAAAGATACCTCTAAAGTCAGAGAACCCGAATGAGTATCTTTCTCTAGATTTGTATCTAACGTTTCCAGTTTCAAAATCGCCTTCCATCTTAGTGGAAATTGGCGCTCTTTGGAAGTGTTTTAATCCGTTTGGTGCATCAGTTTTAATGAAAAATGCATCTGTATCAGTTAAGTAGTTATTTACTACATAACCTTGAGGAATCATCCCCATGCTACCGATAGCATTGATATCATTATCAGCAGTACCAACTCTTTGACCAGATTTCATCAATCTTTCAGCAGTGAACTGAAGATTTACTGGAATGATTAACTTTTGACCATTTAGAGCGATTTTTAATCCTCTATCGTCAGTTAATCCAGCAATGTCAATCAGTGCTTGCTCTAAAGATGTTTCATTTAGGTCAGCAGATGTTGCTAGTTCGTTTGAAATGCTACCGCCAGTTGATGGGTGAGCAGTAGAACATAATTCTACGCCGTCTCCACCAGTGAAAGATGAATCAAACGCATTGTTTAATACGTTCGCACCTTTTACTTGTTTAGCGTTAGCCATTGAACGAGCTAGTGCTTTTGTGTAACGAGAACTGATTGTGTCGTAAAGGTTATCCTCTACTGCTTCTTCAGTAATCGCAAAAGCAAGTGCTATAGTTTCGTGAGTGTATCTCGCAGTGAAAGACTCAGTAGCATCGTCGTAATTTACGCCTGTGCCTTCTGGTTTTACTTGCGCTGTACCGAAACCGGATAGCATTACTTCTTCTTCGAATGCACGATCAGAAGTTTCTGTATCGAAAATCTGTTCATGCTGGTTTTCGTATCTGGCATATTCCAAACCGAACAAAGCGTTTAGGCCCGGTTCAAGCTCTTTTACCAGTTGTGATCTAGAAATTGGCATTAAACCCTCCTATTATATTGCAGTGGTCAGTAACCAAGTATGCTCACCAACGTTAGGTACTACATATGCGTTAGCATTTGCAGAACTTGTATCGCTGTTGTTTGGATCCTTGGAGATACCAACTTGTTTAAATTGTCCAGAAGTTGTGCTGGTAGAAGTATCTAACTCTTGTGAAGATCTTCCAGAAAGAGTGCTTCCACCCGTTCCTACTAAATCAAAACCACTAAAGTTCATAGCTGCTGTGCCAGTACCATCATGTTGGACTTCAAAGACGATTCTTGGATCGTCGTATATGTAAGCCACTATATCAGAAGCATTTGTGCTTGCTGGATAATAGTTACTAAAAGTTGGCTTACTTGTAGTTGGGTCTGTATAGAAACATCCGCCGAAAATGCCTAAAACTACATCGCCCGCGTCAGCAGATTCAATTCCTCCTGCTGCAACAGCTTTCACTGCTTGACCATGATAGATCGCAGTGCCATAGTTCGCCGCAATTGCGTATTCGTTTGTTCTAATAAGACCGCCTGTAAGATGCCTTACGGGTCTAAACCCGAATGCTGCGTCTTTATTTGCCATCGTTATATCCTTTTTTTAAAGGGTTAAGTTTTTTTAGTTCGATGGACAAAAGAGCTAGAAAATTAGTTCTTTTTGTTGCCACCGAAGGTTACACGAGATTGCCTATCTGGTTTAGAGACCGGCATACTGGGGTGTTGTTCCTTTAGTAAATCATTTGCGACTGCTTCTTCTTTATCCAGAACTTGCTGTTTAAAGTAAGCCATTCGCTCTTCCACGATTTCTACCGGAATTTTAGCCAGTAATAAACCACCAACGCCTATAACACCTTGGTATTTCCCTTCCTGTATTGTCGGATACTGACCGTCGTCGGAATCGGCTCTTACGAGTTCAAAACCTTCTCTTAATCGAGCATTCAAATTTTTATTATCTGATTGCCCTAAAGTTTCAGCGCGTATCCACCTATATTTGTACCCATCGGGTGCAGGAGGTGCGTCTAGGGATGACGGGGGTGCCCATGGTTTCCTACGAGTCGTTTTCTCGCGGGATAAGGCAGCGCGTGGAGTCTTATTTTCATCAATTTTATTCATATGCCTACTCCTTCACGTATTTCGCATATTCTTCAAGTGGCACACCTAATTTTTTAGCAATCGCTACTTGTGATGGTGTGAGCCTCACTGTTTTGCGTCCAGTTCGTGTGGTCCTGTTAGCAGAAGCAACTGTTTGGACGGGTTGTTTGCTTCCTTGGACTTCTCCCCCATCGTTAAACTTCTGGGGAAACTCTTGTCTGAGCCTTCTGTCAATCTCTTCGTAGTATTCATCAGAAGATGGATTAAATCCTTCTTCCTCCACAAGCTTTTTGTGGATACCAAACGAAGCATATGTCATGGCTTCATCTTTTCCAAACCACTCGTTCTTCTCGGCCCAAGCTTCTGCTTTAGGGTCCGGTTGAGCCGGTGGCTGTTGTTGTACATTACTTTGTACAGGTTGTTGTATAGTCTGTCCAGCGTTTTCTTGAGATTTTTCGTATAATTTTCTTTGCTCTTCCGTAGCATTTATACGCTCTTGCTCAATAGCTAGCTTCGCTAACGCTTGATTTGCTGCTACTTGTGCATCAACATCACCTTTTGCAACTGCTGCTTTTAAAGCTATTTTAGCTGTTTCTAGTTCTGATTTTACACGACCAGCAAACTCATTAACATAACCATCATCTAGTTTTGTAAACTTTGTTTGTAAATCATCACGTTCTTTTTTTATTTGTTCAGCAAAACTAAGAGCTTCTTTTTCTCTTCTCTCTGCCTCACGAATTTTGTATGTTAGTCTGTCAATACGTTTTTTGACACCGTCACTATACTCTTCGCGTTCATCTTTTTCTTTAACCGGTTCTGCTTTTACTTCAACTTCCGGTTCTGCTTTTACTTCTTCTTGTTTTGCATCTTTGAGTTCAACATCAACAGAATTTCCAGACGTATCTAGATCAACCATTATGTTGTCCTCTTTCAATGCTTCTTGTGCTTCGGGCATGGGTTCCTCTCCATGTTAATGTGTTACTGGCGATAAGATACTTTCGGGGTCTTCTACAACTCCAAGAATTTCATCATCATTTAGTAAGCGTAGTTCGCCGCCTTCAATGTTAAGACGTGAACCTGCGTATTTGGCAAATATTACCCAATCGTTTTTCTTGCACCATGCACCATTTGGAAAACGACTTTCATCGTTATATGCATCTGGTCCTACCTTTAGTACAAGTCCAACATTAGCTGCAATTTGTGTTTCTTGTACTGTTTTATCAGACAAGATAATACCACCTTTGGTTTTGCCTTTACCTCTATGAGGTAAAATTAAAATCCTCCAACCTGTTGGTTCTGGTAGTTTAGATTCTTCTTTTTTCTTTTTTTCTTTTTTTACTTGTTTAGCACGCGCTTCTGCAACGTGTGTTGGTAAAATTAAGTTAGTCATTTTGCTCCTGTTTCTTTAGCAGGTCCGAGAGTTCCTGTTCGATATAGTTTAAAGTATCAAGTTGACCTAAATGATTTTGATAATCATTCCAATCTTTTACTTGATTGTTGATAATTATCTCAGTTAGTTGGGTTTGTCTAGTCCTAATTACTCTATATAGCTTTTCAGCTAAATAAATTGCATCCATAAGTTATTTTTTCTTAAATAAACCTACAGCTCCTTTCGCGCCCTTAATGCCGAAACTTGCTGAGCAGGCAATATATAATAGATGTTTATAATAATCTGGGAGAGATTGCAAGGCAATAAAACCTTTCTCAATATGCTCTGTCATTCCGGGAAAGAAGACTAGTGTCGCTGGAGCGAGAAGACAAATTAAAATTAGTTCGTCTTTCCAACTTCCCTTCATTTGATCTACTGCTGATTGTTCCCATGCTACTTTGCCGGCAATTTGATCTTGTTTCAATTTAGTAGCTGCGCGAACTTCCGTAACTTTTAATTCTGCTTTTGCCTTTTTAGTTTCAACGAAACCTTTGACGCCGTCAGCGACGACGCCAAGTAAAGGTTTAGCTAAGAGTTGCCAGACCATGGTCTAGGCTCCTCCTCCTAATTGACTTAGAATGATGAGTACAATAACTGCTACGATACCCGCCTTTATCCAGTCCTTCATTTTCCAATCGGACCATTCTTTTAAATGTGCCCATAAGTCTTTCAGTAAATTCATTTTACCTCCTAATGTTCGGTCAAGTCAAAGTCCGGATCGAACTCGACAACCTTTATTGGATCTAAAACTTCCTCAAGTTTTTGTAATGCATCTTTTACATCATGTTCACAATTTAAGCAACCACAATGACATTTACCGCCATTACCATGGTGACATTCATGTTCACAATGTCTACAAAGAGCCATTAATGGATTGTCGCCTTTTCATATTCGTGATTCTCTAAATCTTGTGCAAATGCATAAAACATTTCTGAGGTTTGTTCTGGCCCCAATATATCTAGATAAATTGTCTTAGCTACAACTAACAATGATGCACTTAGTGCCATTGGGTCTTGTGGATGTTGATCCGCAAAAGCAAACACTTCATCTAAAATCTTTTTACTTTTTTCTTTTTTTAACAGTTTTTTTCCTTTTTTTAGCAATGTAGCCCCCATCCTTTGCATATGTAGATATTTTAGCACTTCCAAGAGCTTTTCTCATTTGAGAAGTATCACCTACTTTAGTACCAAACTTTTTCTTATATTTTTTAGCTAATAATTTAGCTATTCTAGGATCTAGCGCCATCTTTTTGCCTCCTTTGACCTGCTAAAGTTACTTCTGCTCTAAGATCTGCTTGATCTTCTTGACTTTGTAGCTTTTCTTTGTCCATTTCATCCTTTTGTGCAAGTTTTTGACCTTCAAAGTTAAGTTTTTCTACGTCTAACTCAAGTTTTTTATCAGCATTTTCTTTATTTTGCTGTATTTCTTGTGCACGAAGCATTAATTCTTGTTGTTTTAGGTCAATAAGTGGATCAGAATCTTTTTTACCAAGGTATTCTTGCTCTTCCGCCACTAATTCTTCTGTCATTTGTACAATTCTCTCTGCAATCTCGTTCTCATTTTGTTGTTGAAACTGTTGCATAAGTTGTGGTGGTACTTGTCCACCAAATTGTGCTGCTTGTTCTTGCATCGCTTCAGCATTTTTCGCTGTTATTTCTTCTCTAGCCATCATTGAAATGTGTTCAGAGATGTGAGCTTGTAAAACACCCATTGCAGGTGGATTATTTGCTACTAAAAACGAACTCATAAAAGCTTGGTGTGCATTTATATGCGCTGCATGGTTCTGGCCTTGAAATGCTTGTAGCTTCATCATCTGTAATGACTTAGCATTTTCCATTCCGGGATCTTCTGGTTGTGGTTGTTGAGGAGGAGGAAGTAACATGTCAATATCTCTAACACCAAGTGCTTCATACATACGTCTGTATGCTTCATGCATGTTATGCATTTGCGGATTTGATGTAGCCATTTGCATTTGTGTTTGCGCTAAAGTAACGCGCTGAGCCATAGAGAAAATATTCGGATCAGAAACAGGTAGTATGTCAACCCGTTCATCAAAATCTTGTTGTTTAACAACACGATTGCCACCACGAACAGCATAAGGGTACTCAGCCGGTAAACTTTCTGCAAAGACTCTTGATAGTAATTTAAATTCAACTTTTTGTGCGTAATGTAATCGTTTATGAATAGCGTTCATCACTTTCGTGCCGCGTTCCATAATTGCCATTGTTGTACCTACAGGATTTGCTTGTGAGCCTTCGCCCATCTTGTTATCGGCAATAGACGCAAAACGTCTACCTGCATCAACAACAAACCCTAGTAAAGCAAAAAGAGTTTGACTTGGTTCTTTATAAGGAATCAACATCAAGGATTCGCGGATCGCGCCTCCCGGTGCATCTACATCCCGGAACTCTCCGGGTTGGAGCGGTTGATCATCGTCTCGAACTCGCAACCCTCTTGCCTTAAAACCGGCAGGGAGATTGGACAACGTACCTGCATCAATGAGTTGACGGAGTGCTGATGTAGCAGTTCTGGAGAGACCCCCGAGCATGTGGATAAGGCCAAAGCCATAAAAACCAAGACCGGGTAGAAACTTATAGTGAACAAAGTATTGTATCTTTTTTCGGAGAGGATCATCTTCTCTGTAGTTTCGGTATATGGCCAAAACTTGTCCCGATCCTTCGTCAACAGTAACAACATAAGGCAATTTAATACCAGTAGGTTCTCCTGTTTGCGAGTCTTTATCTTCGAAACCGGGTATGTCCAAATCGCAATGAAACTCTAAGAGTACTATGTCCTCTGCGTTTTGCGGCGCAGAAATCCCATCTAATTCATCGTACTTATCTTGTGCGTCGTTGTTATCAACTTGTGACATCATCACATCAACATCACGGTACATACCGCTTACTTGTTTCTTACGTAACTCATTGCCCATTGTTTTAATAACATGTGTAATGCGCTCACAAGATTCCATGTCTGTTGATACATAAGGCATCACCACATCTTCTGCTGGTACAAATTTTGATACGGCTCTACCTCTTACACTTTCGTAGTAAACTTTTTTAAAGGCACTACCCGCTAGTGGTAAATGAAAAAGCATTTGATCAAGTTCTTGATCGTACTCTTCCATCTCATAACTAATTTGATAGTTCATGAACTCTTTCACACGTTGTGATTGCTGTTCAATCTCTGGTGTTATCTCGCCCACTATTTGTGTGCGGATAGGACCTTCGGGGGGAAGTAACTCTTTATAAGCTTGCGCTTGAAACTGTGTAACTGTCTCTGCTAGTAATGGGTGTGTAACACCGGTTGCACCAGCAAAGGGTTTTGATCTATCTTCGTATTTAAATCCTAGTAAGTCTAATCCGTCCGTATATGTTTTTAGCCAGTCTGCTCTTGCATCTTTATCATATTCATAATCAGCAATTAAACCACCAGCCAATGATTCTAATTCATCATCCGGTATAAGTTCTGCTAGGTTCGCGTTAAATGCTCCTTCTAGTGATGTATCTTCAACAGGGTTTACGATTGCTGAACCGTCCTCCAACATCATTGCATCACCTTCCATCATTGGTGCGGTGATTTCTTGAGCGGAATCTGGAGCTATCTCTAGATTAATCTCTTCGTTTACTTTTTCTATAGCCATTTATTTTCCCTTGCCAAAAGTTTGTTTATGCAATTGATCTATTGCTGTTGGACTCATCTTTCGTAAGTTTTCACTATCCTTTAAAGAAAGCGCTCCTTCTAATTCCATTATTTTTACTAAAGTATCCATCTTCATAACTGAATCACCAAGACTACCACCATTTGCCATGCCTACAGGTCTTGTTATATCATTAATGTTGATTATGCCACCTTTTGCTGCTTTTATTTCTTTTGACCCATCCATTGTACCTAGTGTTTGTTCTAACAAACTCATTGGTATAAAATCAACAGCGGTAGGGATACCATTTAATATCATCAAAGCACCTCTAGCAATTTTTTTAATTGTAGGGTTATCAGCAAAATCGCCAAATGCTTTTCTCATGTTATCAAGAAAGGTTTGTTCTTTTATTTCTTTTGGTGCATCCATTTTAACTGCGTCATTAAGAATTTCGTTGGCTGTTTTTAAATCAGTAATTCTTTCTGTTTTATTGAATGCTGTTGCAGGTAATTTGTTTCTTGATCTTAACAATTCTATTTGTAATGGTGATTGTCCTTTGTACGCGAGCCGTGGTTCATCAGCTTTTGTCACTATCTCATTAAACTCTGCTAGTGCTGTTCTATCTTTACCTACTCTATTTTTAAAATCTGCTTTTTGTTCTTTGGTAATAATATTTTTAGATTTTGCTAGATCAAATAACATTTGAGGCGTTAGCCCTTTAGCAAATGAAGGGACGTCAAGTAACTCCTTCATTTTAGCTCCCACTGCTCCTTGTGCCATTTTTGTATCTGCCATTTTATTTTTCCATCGCAATGGCGGCTTTCACCGCCATGCGACTAACCCAGTCAGAGGTGTGTGCGTTTTCGGCCGACTGGTAACTCATTATGTTTTTCTTGATGCTCCCCAACCTTTGGTTGTTAGCATTTTATTTTTATTCTTGTGGACAGATCCACCGCCCATATATCCTTTTACTTCTCCGCCTTTAGCATAGTTTCCTTTACCACCTTTACCGGGAATAACTACATCTCTTTTAGGTTTAATTTTAAGTTTAGGTTTAATAGGATTTTCTTGACTATATTCCTTTTCAGCAATTCTATAATCACTTTCCATTCTTTGTTTATCAGTTGTACTTTCATACCACTTTTTATATTCTTCCGGCGTCATCATATTCATTAGTAGTACTCCCTTGGTTCCGTGATCCGTGGTTCATCGTAGTAGTCATCGGGGAGTTTGACAAAGTTGCCTTGACGGTATCGCATGAGCGCTTGTGTTGTTGAGTCAACATAATCGTCATGGTCGCCAAAAGGAAAAGCTGCACACTCCTCTATAACGTCCTGTGCCCATCGTTCATCCGGACACCATACTTGGCCCGATTCAAACATAGGGGCTACTGAGTTTACCCGAACATGTTTATCGTTCCCTCGACTTGGTGTAAAGTTTACAACAGGTATACCTGCTGATCTTAACTCATCTGTCAACGGAAGTCCAGAAGCTTTTGCTTCTACAATAACTGTTTCCGGTTCCCAGTATTTATATTTATCCATAGCAATTTTTTTGAGCTCTGTAAACTCCCATCTTCCTTTTTCTGCATCTAAAAGTATTATTTGAGGGTTTCCCTTACTTGGGTGACTGAACACGCCCCATGTAGTAATCGCGCTATAGTCCGCTGTTTCTTTTTTACTGAACGCTGTATCATAACTTTGGATGACATGAATCAAGTCCGGTACTTCATCTTCTTCCCATATTTGCCACCACTCACGTTTCAATATAGAGCCCTCTTCGGCGGTAGGATTTTGCTGCCACTGGGCTTGCCACTTTTGTTCTGTTAAGGAAGCACGGGTCGCGGTCAATGAATCAATGTCCCAGTACTCTGGCCAAATAGGTTTATTACTTGGTAATATCGCCGGGAACTCAATAAGCTCCCACTGGTCTGCCTTGGGTTCTTTTGCTTGAGCGTCAATCAATCTGCCTGTCAAATCTTTCACGGACCACCGGGTCATAACAATAACGATAGCACCGCCCGGCTGTAGACGTTGTCTAGGTCCAGAGGTATACCATTCATACGCACTGTCAAAAGCTGTTTCGGATAGGGCGTCTTGCTCGGAGTGCGGGTCATCAATGATCAATAAGTCTGCACCACGGCCCGTGATACTTGAACCAACGCCCGCTGCAAAATACTCGCCGCCTTTGTTTGTTTCCCAACGGCCTGCCGCTTTACTGTCCGCGGATATCGAAACTTGGTCAAAGACTTGCTGGTAGACTTGACTGTCAATAAGGTTCTTCATCTTACGTCCAAACCTTACGGCAAGTTCTGTATTGTGTGTGGTTTGAATTATCTTGAGTGTAGGTTTATTGCCAACTAACCAAGATGGAAATAAGAAAGAAGCAAACTCTGACTTTGTATGTCTAGGTGGCATATTGACAATCAAACGCTTGATTTTACCATCCCGTATGTCCTCAAATTTTTTTGCAATTTTTTTGTGATGATAACCGGAGACAAAGTCTGGCCAAACATGTCTGACAAAAGGTATGAAGCCTTTTTCAGCAGCATCTAGCTTTTTTAAATGTTCTTGAATTAGTTGTTCTTGAAGTTGAACTTCAGTTTGAGAAACCATTATGAAAAATTTTATATAATATTTTTATGGGATAATCAATATTTTCATTCGTACAGATTTAGGGGTGTGGGTATGTCTGGATTAGTGTTACGCGCAACTATGTAGGAGTCCCATTATACTATTTAGGGGGGCCCCCGAAGGGGGTGCGACCTTTTGCCATACCATATGTAGTATGCACCAAGATCCTATCTACTAGATATAGTACCCCCCGAAGGGGGGCGAGTTATCCACAGCCACTAGATATGGTACACGGACCGCGAAGCGGGCCACAAGATGTAGTATGTCCAGACCAAAAAAAACACCCCCCGAAGGGGGTGCGACACTATGTCACATTGACTTAGTTTATATAGAGATCCTTATCTTGCCAATAAAATTTAGAAGAATCATAGTCATACTTATTTAAGACAAGAAGCAAATTAGATTTAGTAACTTGAATATATGCGCCATCTTCTTCGCTAATCATTACCCAAGCAAAAACCATGTCAGCTTTTTTAATCATTTGTTTCACGGTCATATTATCCTTTCTGTTTTTCATATCCTATCTTTATAGGATAATATAAGATGCGTAAACTATATAATTATCGTAACTTATAATTAACTGTGGATAACTTTATTTATACCAGACCTAGTACCCCCCGAAGGGGGGCTGCGACAATTGGTCACATTGACACAATATGTGGTACGTGGAACGCGGAGCGTGGCACAAGATGTAGTATGCCCCCGAAGGGGGCTGCGACGTTATGTCACATTGACACAAGATATAGATCCCCCGAAGGGGGTGCGACATATTGTCACATACTAGATGTAGTAGGTCAACGGATCATGGACATACCACCAGTAGTACCCCGAAGGGGTGCGACAATTTGTCACATTGACATTTTGATTGATCTATGATCGCGGTTATTTCTTCGCGGTTAAAAAATCTAATAATAGATGATATGATCGCGGTTCAAATTCTAAGGAACATGGATAATCAAAACCATTTTTTAAGAGTTCCCGCCCTTTGTCACCGTCGTATAGTTTTATGATCTTGCGTCGCGGTGCTTGGACAATATAAAAGTTATTAGGATTATTTGAAAAGTTCTTATAATTCCAAGATATTTGTAAGGGGCTAATATTAATTCTATTTTGTTTTATTATTGTTTTACACTCTAACCAGAAAGAAAAACCATTATAAACGCCGTATAAATCGGGTATTCCCCCGCCGTGTCTGTTTTCAATTCTTGACCAGAATACCTGTTTTAATTCTCTAAATATCTGTTTATAGAAAAGCGTTTCGGGTTTTGTAGACATAAAAAAACCCGCTAATTATAGCGGGCTTTTGTAGATTGTAAAAAGATTAATTAGAAGTTTTGTATTATTAATCTTTCAGTTCCAACGACGGGAATTATAGAAGTGTTGTTTTCTAAATCTTGAATAGTTTCAATAGAGTTATAATTTTCTATTATTTCTTGAAGGTTTTCATATTCTGAATATTCGCAAGCAAAAGCGACGGGATCAAAATTAAATTCTGTGCCTTGATCTTCTTCTAAGTCTACCAAATAATCATATAGACTTGAAAGCCCTTCAATAGAAAAATTATTCTTATATTGAGAATTTAGAAACCAATTTCTAAAATAATAAGTATCAATAGTATTTTTCATATTATTATTATCCTTTCTTAATATGTTTATATCAAAATATAGGATTTTCTCAAGCGTAAAAAAACCCCTGTTATAAGGTCACATTATAACAAGGGTTATTAATTAAACCGTGATAAACTTATTTTATACGGCTAGTTCTAAGGCTGTATTCATAGCATTAGTTTTAATATTACCTTTTCCATTAGTGAAAAAGTTATTTTTTAAACGGCTTGACACTTGATCAACACCGCCCCTTAAATGATCTTCATTATAAGTTACACAATTAAACGCTTTCCAATAAGTGTCTTTTCTTGCGTGATTGCCTGTATTTTGTAACTTAAAAGTTTTACCATTAGTTTCTATAGTATCGTGAAAAACCCCATAACATCTTTTAATATTGGTAATGTTTGAGCCTTCTAGATCATTCAATGAATTATATTCCATTGATGATTTTTGAAAGTCACCCAATAGTTTTGGATTATAAACAAGAATAAAATATTTCAATAAATCGCTTTCTTTTATCTGTTTATTGTCAAGGGTTTTTGCTTGTTCTGAATATTCTTGATTGCTTTTAAGAGCCGTATCAATTTTGGATTTTACCAAGTTTTCAAATTCAGTTGAAAATTCTATTCTATGGCTAATTCCTATTTTAAATTGGCTGTTATCTTTTAAAGCATTCATAAAAGTATTAGAACACCACACAGAAATATTAGTTGTCAAAATAGATGACTTGTCACGCCCTGTATGAAAGTTATTAAACATTATATAAGACTTTACAACATCATCGCCAATATTAAACTGACCGTTTGTTTTTGCTAAGAAAGTGACATATTTATCTCTATCGTAGCTAAAAGCATGTTCAAATTTGATACCTGTATTTCTAGCAACATGATCGCCAATTCTAGCGATCTGATCATTTTGCATAGGGTGATAGCTATCTGTTAAACCAGACACTAAAACTTCTTGATCATCTTTTACTAAAGAAAAAAACTTATCACTTTTTACTAATTCATTAGCAATAGTATTTCCACCTTTAGCAAATAATACGGGTTTCATTTCAACATTCCAATCTAAATTGGCATTGTTCATAAGTTGAGAACAATTTAAATTTTGATCAACAGCGTTAAATTGGTTAAGCCCTTTTCCTGTTAAATCTAAAAGGCTTGACCACTCATAATTTTTTACTTCTTTCATAAAATTACTTCTTTCTGTGACCATGAAAATATCTTTATAGGATTTTATAGGATAATGCAAGCGTTAAATTAATATAGCCCCGACGAATTCGGGGCTATTTTTACGATTGATATTAAAGGAAATAATTATTTTTAGCTTTCAACCGTAAAACCTTTTTTTGGTAAGTCGCCGTTATTTATAGCCGTTTGTATAACTAGTTCAGACATCAAGCACAAACCCCGAATAATCATTTTTAGCTTTACCTTTAGCAACCAAACCCGCTATAATATTGTGACCGTCTAAAAATCTAAGATCATTTTGATCTGCATTAATAACTTTGTAACCGTTAAATTTTCTAGGCAAATCTTTTCTAAATACTGCTGATATATTGCCACCTTTTTTTAGAATATCAAAAGCTTGTTTTTTATTATCTTCATTTAAACTATATGTAAGATGATAATTTCTAGGAAGTTGACCATTAACAAATTTTAACGCCCTTTTATAAATCTTTGTGTAGTCATACCATTGAATACTTTTATATTCCTCAATTAAACCTGTATTTTCCCATGATATATCGGAAGTTCCATTTAATCTGATACACGGTGTTAAATTTTTTGCTTTAGCTTTTACAATAAATGCGTCTATTTCTTTTCTTAATTGATCTAAAAAGGTTTTTCTTTCTTGTATATACCACCTAGTTTTATTGATACGACCTTGTTTAACACTATTAAAAGCACCATGACCCGCCGTATACAAACACGCCTTTTTGCAACCTTCACTAGCCATAGAACAAACATTAAAACCAGATTGAGTTGAAGGGGCTAAGTATAATATAGCCGTGATAAAACCGTATTTTTGACCTTTTACAGTTTTTGCGTTGTTATCGATATTAAGTAATTTTTTTGATTTTACGAATTCTAACATTTTTATTCTTTCTCTTTTTCATTTTACCTGTAATACCTTTGCCACGATCACTATAAACATTTTGCGTATAATAGTAATCGGGGCTTTTAGTATCTTTGCCAAATGGATAATTACTAATCATAAATATCCTATTAACATGGGAGTAAATAAAAAACAAATATTAATTACTAAAACTATTAAACAAAATTTCTTAACGGTCATAATTCCTCTAATATTTTTTCAATGCCATTAAAAAGGTCTTGACCTTTTTCTGTATTCATAGTTCCTTTGTTTTTGTCGTCGTCAATAAAAAATTTATCTCTTTCGAAACCGTTTAAATATTCCATAAAAAGAAAAAATATTTCGTCTGCTGTTTGAAATACAGCGTCGGGAGATAATTTACTCATTTGTTTACAACCTCGCTTATATCTTCAACTCTATCCCTAATACCTCTTAGACTATCATTGATATCTTGACGGTCTGAATATTTTCTTGAATATTGATCATCATCTAAATAATTATTTAATATTCTGATTGCGTGGGTTAAATGTAAATCTAAAATTTTAACATTATAACCTTTTGATTTTGAAAAATGAACGGTGTCAAATTCTAAAACGTCGTAAGGGATAGCCCTATCCTCAACTATTTTTTGTATCTCTAATAAATCTTTTAGTTTCATTGTTATCCTTTCTAATTTTGGTAAGTATCAGTTTTGCTGTGGAAACGGCTTAGTAGCCCAGTATTATTCAGCTTTCTTCCTGTATTTTTCTTCCTTCAACTGATACTTATTTATCCTATTATCATGGGAGAAGAATTTAGTCAAGTCTTTTTTTACTTCATCAAAACTAAACTTTTCTACTTTGATATTATTATCACGGTCACGGTATACTCTAGTTATAGTCATTTTATTAAACACCCATTTTCAAAAAAGTATTTTGCATTTTTATCAATGCTCTCTTTTATTGTTTTGTATTTATTCACGGTGTCTTTATCACAAGACCAACAAAGAGATATTTTATATAAATCATCAACAGGATAATCTAACAATTTTTTTAAAAAATTAATTAATGTTTTTTCATTTCGTAGACTTTCTTTTGGAAGGGAACAATCAAACCAATCTTGATCATGATTGTTAAAAGAGGCTATAACATTTAATTTTAAATCTTTTATTGTATTATTCATAATATTGCTCTTTCTTTTTTTCTCGTATACTTTGAGAATGGGTCGGGTGTATATCCGTTCATAACTTTCTCACGGTAAAATTGTCCTATCACAGAATTTTTTGATCTATGCAACATTTTCCCAACGGTTGCGTAAGAATGTTTTTTTAATAATTGTCTTGCTAATTCTGTTTCATTTTCTGTCCATTTTTTTCTTTTCATTCTATCCCTTTCTCTTGCGACATTATGTCACGTTGACAGTTATTTAGTACAGGACTTATCCGAATAACTCCGTCGCCTGTACAATTTGTCGACTTGCCGTTTTTATAGTAGTTGCAATACGACTACTCTTGTTGATAGACAAGATAAAGCTAGTCAAACGGATAAAACAGTCTATCTTTGTTTTTTCGAAAATCCCTGCTTTCTTTATCTACTTATCCCATTAAATAATATAAATTGACATGTCAATAACAAAATGATAAAAAATAAAAAAGAAAGGAAAACTATGAATAGATCAGAAGTAATTAATTCATATGTAGAAGAATTAGACTTATACAAAGAATATCGTCACGCTTACGATAAAGCAACAGAACTAGAATTTTTTGATAAGCAACAAGAAGCAGATTATTATTATGAATATGCACAACAATTAAAAAAGAAAATTGACAATGGAGAAACCATTCTTTACAAAGTTAATTTTTAGAAAGGAAGAAAATGAAAATTGAAGAGATAGATAAAAAGTTAAAAGATATTGAAAGTAAATATCACAATGGTCAAAATGCTACATCTGTTGATATAGCTGATTGGTGGTCTAAAGAAGATCAAAAAGAATATAAAAGATTATTAAAATTAAAAGAAAGGAAACCTATGAAGAAATTTAGAGTTACTGTTTGGGAAGAATGCACATGGGAAAAAATAATTGAAGCAGAAGATGAGGGGCAAGCAGAGGCAAAAGCCTATGAAGAAATATCAGAAACAGGTTATGATAATTGGGAAATAGGTAATCACGGTACAAATGATATTACAGATATAGAGGAGATAAAATGACACTAGAAGAATTATATTGGTGGAGAGTTGAGAGACTATGGACTATGTATAACAGCATTACAAACGATGAAGTTTATAAGTCTATGTGGGAAAGAAAATTAAAAGAATTATTACTGAGGGGGTTTCGTGGACAATGATTTTGAATTACCAGATTACTATAATACAAGTAAACCAAAAGAAGAAAAGCAAGATTTAGTTAAGAGAAAATGCTTTGCTTGTAATAAAGAAAAAGCTATGGGCAAGTTTGAGAGATATTGTAGTGATAGTTGCAGATCAAGAGCTACAAAGAATTATCAAGCACCAAACAGTATACGGTGGTAAAATGTTTGTTTTTATTTTTTTTAAAGTTTTTTTATGGTTAGCTATTTTAGTTATTCTGCTTCTTCTATCTCTTTGATCTCTTTGATCTCTACACCGATAGCTTCACCGTTGATAACATTATGATCTCTAATCTCTTTGAGTTTAGCTTCAAGTTCTGGTCTAGTCATGTTATCAAGTGAGGCTGTCACAACTTCTTTACGATCAATATAAAAACCCGCAAGTTGACCGCGACGATATTCGGCATTTATTGCAGGCCCCATTTGTCCATTAGTTACAGCGATATCACGCAACCGTGACAATTCTCTAGAGTGTTTTACAAAATCTAACTTACTAGCTTCTGCATATTCACGCTGTAGATTTTCTATAGCTTCTACAACTTTAGGGAAATACTTGGGATTTCTTAGATTACAAGCCTGTGTGACAGCAGATTTCTCTGAATAACCCGCCTGTCTTGCACATTCTGTCTGTGTAAGTCTTCCGTTTTCTTTGACAAATATTTCTACAAAGGCTCTTTGTTTAGGTGTTAGCTCACCATTTCTAGTCTTAGGCATTTTTTCATTTTAATACACTTTATCATTTCTGTATAGTATTATTTCATTCAATATTATAATATTAAATATTAAATTGCATTCAAAAAAGACATATGGTGAGAGTTACGTTTGGTTACGTATAGGTTACGTGGTCAAAGTAACGATATTATTGTTATATTTCAATGAATTATTGCTATGGTTACGTGGTTACGTCATATTTGTAAAAATAAAAATTATTTTTTTTTATTTTAAAATAAAATTACTATACAGAGTGAAAGTTATCCACAACTTTTAACATTTAATCTTATTTAGTTCTTTATTATCCCATGTATTAGTTTATTAATATAATTAAATGAGGATGTTGCAACATTCTCGGAGTATGGCTGAACAACTGTAACAAGGTAGTAAGGCACAGTTCTCACAAAGTATGGTCGAATGACTGAGAGTGTGGGGGTTGGTACTGAAGTACTGGTTAATCCATATCAGATTGACTTGTCGGGAAAAGGTTGGGGGTAGTCAAAGAATCCCCCTACTCACTAAGAAAGAAAGGACTACTATGAAACAATACACCAAAGATGATTTCTTAGACTATGCTACAGCATTTAATTATGATCTTGAGGGTTTTACAGATAAAAATGGAAACAATCTATCTGATGATGATATTAAGAAGCTGATGAAATCTTGGACCTTACAAGAGTTTCAAGATTGGTTTGGCTTTACTCATCTTGATAGCTACACAGGAGATTCAAAATGACACTAGAGACCAAGATCATCAAACTAAAGATGAAATACGACAAACTTGCTAGGCGCGAACCAAGTTCCGGGCAACAAGTTCTAGACCGCATGATTTGGGAACGGTTAAGAAATATACTCATAAGAAGATACGGGAGGTTTGAATAATGGAAAGAACAGAAATAGGTATTGGTAGAATGCGAATCGACGTGGTCGATGATAACGCTTTGTATATCAATCTCAACGGTTACACCTATTATATTGATGACTCCACTGATGAGCAGATAATAGAGAAATGGAAGGAAAAAGAGTGAGACATTTTGTCCATTGTCCGAGGTCCAAAAACATGATATCAAAGGACTATGAACAGAGCAGACATACAAGATCTCTACGGGGAAGACGAGCCGAATATCTTATTTGCCGATGGTTTCGACGAAGCCATAGCGGGAGTAGTATGGGACGGAGAAAGAACGCGCGTCGTTTACGACACGGAACTAATTTTAGAATTACTCATGGGGCGTAGTGAGATGTCTTATGAGGAAGCAGTCGAATACTTTGACTTTAATATTGCCGGTTCTTATATGGGGGAATATACTCCGCTGTATTTAGAAACCTAGAAAGGAATAACATGGAAGATAACTTACCAGATAACAGAGTAGATATATTTTACATAGCAAATAGGCTAGTAGATATATTAGAGGTAGATGATAAAGATCTACGAAGAGAGGTAGAAGAGTTTCGTTCAGAAATTTTTCACAACATCGGTGCTAATGCCGTACACGAACAGAATAACTAGGAGAAAGAATGAGTGCATTTAAAGATTGGGTCATGGAAGAACAAGAAAACAGAGAAGATAGTTTTTTAGATAACTGCTATGAGAAAGCATTTGTTATCTATAGCTACGATAAGAACCTACACCTAGCACACTTAGAGAACTCTGATATGCCCTTAAAAGACTTTTTAAAGGCCTATAAAGTGAAGATGAGAGAACTCGGAGACGATGAGGTGGTGTATCACATATGAAAAAAGAAAAACTGTGTGACACCTGTAAAAAGGAGAAAGCTGTAATTGTAGAACATGATATGTTTTACTCTTGTGCTAAGTGTATGTGGAAACATGTTATGAAACAACAAAAGAAACTAGCAAAGCCTTTTGACCAAGCACGAAAGTGGATTGAATCACAATGAATAAACCCTTGGTCCTTGTTACGTGGCTCGATGCCAAAGACGGGCAAACCGGGTGGCATTCAATCGAGGATATACAAAAAGAACAACTAGCTATGTGCCATTCTACCGGGTGGTTGATGTATAAAGACGAGACAAAAATAATTATCATGGCAGACTATTCAGAATTTGACGACGACAAAGAGGGCGGACGTCACATCACCATACCAACAGGGTGGGTGCAAACAATAACGTATCTCAAAGGAGATTACCAAGAAAAGGAGAATGTATGAAAACAGGAGGTAATATAGTTAAAGTTACCATGAAAAAAAATGGTTTACATTTTAATAAAAGCAATGATTACGATGAAACACCTGCGGGTCAAGGTAAAAGATTTTATGCTAATATTTTAAAAAAGATGCAGAGAAAATTTAACCCAAAAAGAAAAAGGAAAAAATAACATGAACATGGATAGATTACTAGCTTCCGTAAAAAAACACGAAGGCTACAGAAACAAAGTATATCTCGATACCCTAGGTAAGAGAACCGTGGGCGTCGGGCATTTATGCGTCGAGGAGTTTTGGGAAGATGATAAGGAGTATGAAGAGAAGTTTCTTATGGATATCCTTGAAGCTGATCTACAAAACGCCATAAATGGCGCTGAGAGGCTTTGTAGCAACTGTCCCGATATAGATGACCTAGCAAAAGAAATCATCGTAGAAATGGTATTTCAGCTAGGAGAAACAGGGGTCAGTAAATTTAAGAACATGTGGAAAGCCTTAGAACAAGATCCACCCGAATATGCTACCGCGGCGATGGAAATGTTGGACTCACGTTGGGCAAAACAAACACCCAACAGAGCCGAAGCAATGAGTGCGGAGATGGCAGGCATTGGCTAAATACGTCTGGCAGTGGTATTGGGGGTACGACTACCTTGGTAACAAAGTAAAAAATATATACTTTGGCCCGAGACTTGATTGGATGAAGCTATTTACAAAACGAAAGAAGAAAAAGAAATGAAAATTCTCATACTTACAGGACTAGTTGCGATAATTATTATATTGTTGCTTATTGCAGTGATGGTTTATGCAATTGGTGAAAAAATATCTGAAAAATAACTTGATCCCATATTGTATTTAGGTGTATAGCTAGAAGCTTACCCCCAAAACAAAGGAGATTATATGACGGTAGAAGAATTAAAGGATGTTATTGTGTACTTACAAGGCAGAATAGAAGAATTAGAATCAAAAAAATTATGTGAATGCGCGGAAGAACCTGTAAAGCCTACCGTTCAGTATGTGACGAACTACGATGAGGACGAGGATTGTATTGCGTGTTCAGCGTAGATCTATCTTGGTTCCATTGTTGTACACGACCCCTCCAGTAATCTTTTTCTTTACGGTCAATTTTTTCCCAACCCATTTTTTTTACACTTTCTCTATCAAATCGGTAGCGTAAGTGTTTTGCTTGTTTATCGTATTTTGTTTCTTCAGCCATCAAAGTTTTCCGGGTTTTTAAATTCTCTTTCGTGTTGCTCCCACAAACGGCGACCTTCGCCGTAAGAATATAACCATTCATTCACAGTAAATTCTTTCGTGGTCCCGTCTGTGTAGGACACAATCACTTTATCTTGTACTCGTCTTACTGCACTAACTATTCGTTGTTTTTTCATTAGCTTTCGCGATCTGCTCTGCAAAGTAAACTGATTTTATATCTTTGACAGCATCTTTAATGTGTACTTTCTCCAATATAATGTTCTTTAACTCTTCAATATGATCTGCATGATCATGATCTTTACTCGTAATGTATGCCGGTGCATTTGTCAAAAGCACTTCTTTAGCTTCAAGTTCGGATAACTCTCCACTTAATTTATTCAAAACGGCTGTATACAGCGCTGCCTTGATTCTTCTATCATTAGTGTCTGACATCTTTATCATCTCCGTTTTTTAGTGTTGGTCTATCTTGTTCTTTATCAACTAAATAACGTATAAAAGAAGCCATGGACATATAGTTTTGTTCCGCTATAGGCTTGGCTCGTTTATAAGTGTCAATGCTGATCGCGACAGATTTATACTTCTTAATGTCGGTCATTTCTTTCTCCTATAAATGTGGTATGTTTATTCATACAAGCCCATACATATGGGATTTTGGCAGATTGTCAAGGAAATTAGGTAGCTTTGTTATTATTATAGTATTCCCAAATTTGTTTTGATTTAAATATTTCTGGGTATTTTTGAAACAAACCAAGAGTAACAGTAAGTAGTTTTTTTGTATACTCCGGGTCAATCGCGTAGTTTTCTAAGGTTTCAATAATAAGAAAAACATCTACATTATCAGTTATATATTGTTGTAAACGTAAATCTCTGTACTCAACAAAGGCACTAGATGCATTGAGTAAGGCAATGTAATCAGCAACACTCTCACATCTGTTTGGGTACTTTTTTAGTAGTACATTACTGTTTTTTGACTTCATATGAGGCTGTGTGCTGTCTGTTTCGATGATTCCATAGTAGTTATTACCCTCTATTGCAAAACGAGAGCGTCCCCAATCGGATTCTAGTATGGCTTGTGCTACACTAATCGCTACTACAACCCTGTACCGTGGTTCAATAACCGCGTTATTGAGTACAGTACACTCGGCTATACCTTGCACAAACTGATCTTGCGGGTTACCATCATAGTTAAATGTAAAACCATTCAGTAATGGATTACATAATAAAAATAATGTCGCGCATAACTCTTTAAACATCGTCGTCCTTCTCCATAAATACGTATTCGACCTTTAATTTTATCTGCTCCGGGGTCCGTTGTCGATGTATTTTTGTCCCCGGTTTCCAAGATTGACGGTAATTGGTCGTTTTTACATCGATTAATCTTACCTCTCCTGTCTTTTCATTGACTATTACCATGTCAATTGGACCTTTAGGTGACACATTACGGAACACCCAGTAACCTTCTTTTAAAAATTTAATCGTCGCTTTTAGTTCGTTTACGTCGCCTACTTTTTGTTTATCTCTCCCCATGAGGGTCCTATCTCTGCATCAACTTTCAAAGGTACTTTAAGTTCTACGGTATTCTCCATAACTTCTTTGATCCGTGTTGCTTGTTCCGGGTTCTCAATAGAACAGTTTAATTCATCGTGTACCTGTATGTGAGAAACAATGCCCTCTTCATATAGATCAACCATCGCCTTCTTTGTCATATCAGCCGATGATCCTTGTATCAATCTGTTCAATGCTTTGTATGTCCATGCTCTCTTTAGATCACGTCCATATTCTTTTTCTGCTTCCCACAGTGGCAATGCTTTATGTATACCAAATGCTCTTGGCTCCCATAAATCAAAACGACACTTACGGCCTAGCAGTGTGCGTAAGAAACCAACATTATCAGCTTTGCGTGTTGCTTGTTCCATGAGCTGTTTTACAAAGGGAACGTTCGCATGAAACTTAGCGAATAAATCTTCGGTCTCGTCTCTATCTAAACCTAACTCGCTAGATAGTTTACCTTTACCCATACCGTACATCATACCAAGATTGATTGTCTTGGCTGTACGCCGGTCAATGCCGGCCATATCGGCGACAGCTTGATGAAAGTCGGGATCTTCTGTCTTATAAGACTCGATGACCTCGTCGGCGCCTTTCAAGCCACCGCCGGTAAGCGCGGCGAAGTGGACAAGAACTCTCGGTTCCTGTTGGCTATAGTCAAATGACCCCCACTTGCAACCCTCGTCTGGGACGAAGATTGATCGTATCAACGGCCCGATATCTTTATTACGTGCAGGAATTTGTTGTAGGTTTGGATTACTATAACTGAACCGTCCTGTGACTGTTCCTCCTGTTTCACCACGCATTTGATTGATATCGGCGTGAATTCTACTGTGCGAAGAGTGTGTTAATATTGTGTCAATAAATGTCGTGCGTGCTTTATTGAACTCTCTTGCTTGTACAACCATTTTTGCTAATGGATGTTTATGTGTTGTTAAAAAGTTTTTATCAAACTTTGGTTGCCCGGACTTCTCAGTGCGCTCATATTTAATATTTAATTTATCAAATGCTTTTGCTACACTTACTGCGGCCCAGATATCGACATCAACACCCGTATCTTTTTTAATTTGTGTCAGTAATGTTGTTTCTTTTTTCTGTAAATCTTTTTTTATTCTATCTGCTTTATCTAAATCAACACGTACCCCTTTTGATTTCATATCTAATAGACATGGAAAGAGTCGTGTCTCTAAATCAAATATACTTGATAACTCTTGCTTAATTATTTCTACTTTAAAATACTGCCATAATCTTAATGTTAAGTCTGCATCTTGTTCTGCATAAGGACCAACATACATTGCCGGAAGTTTATACATCTGTGCTTTTGCATCAACGCCCCACTCCTTCGCGGCTTCGTATAATAAAGCTTCTGACTTTGTTTCTTTGAGATAATCTTTACCAAGTTCATTTAATGAATATCTAAATCTGTTTTCATCTATAAGTGGCGCGGCAATCAAGGTATCTATAATTTTACCTTTTACTTCTACACCCCACCAACGTAACCACCCTACATCGTAAGCGGCGTTATGAAATACTTTATCACATGGTAAATCCATGATCTTTTGTACTTGACGCTTGAGTATATTCTCGTCAAAGTTACCACCACCCTCATGTCGTATAGGGAAGTAACCTTTCCAACCTTCTACAGCAATAGCAACACCGGCTATGTAGCCATTGTTGATAGCCCAACCCGGACCTTTTGTTTTAATGTCTGGATCGTATGTCTCTAAGTCAACAGCTATTTCTTTTGCTTCGGATAGATTAGGAACGGTCTCTGGTGGTGTCCACTCACTCGGTGTTTGAAATAGAGGTATCTGTGTCATCTTCTTTCCTATCATTTATCTCACCCGCAATCGCCGCATATCCCGCCATGTCTATGTAACAATCTTTTGTAGGTCTGTGTTTTAATCGTGCTACTTTTACAAGTAGCATACATATAGCTACATCGTGTGCAGATATTTCATAATCTAAATAACCACTCCATAACCTTGCGATGTTTTCGTGGTTTTGATATTTATCACCGTAGTCGTGTTGACGTTGACCAGTAACAATCTTTGCCGCCGTATCTAAATATTCTCTAGTCTTCATCTTTCTCCTTTTTGTTAATAGATCTTAAATCATTTGTAAGTAGTTGTAAATCAAGTAATAATATTTTTAATTCTTGATCAACTTTCTCACGGTTTAGTTTTGGTAATTGTGCGCGTATCTTGCGTATTTGTTTCTCTGTTACACTGACTTGTTTCAATGCAGTATCTATTGTAAACATATTTCTTCTAACTCCTTTATTTGTAGATTATAACAATTTGCCTTCACGGTAAAATTATTGCTAGGATCAATATCCCCTTTCTTCATATGTCTTGCTTTTTCAAAATACTTTTTATGTTTCATTCTCCCAACAATCCACGCTTTTGACATATCATTTAAAATAGTAACAAAAATATATTCATCACATTCTTGATGCAAACTTGTTTCAGCTATTGCTACGTCGTAAAATTCAAGAGGTTTATATTTACTTCTTTTAGTTTTTACATCTATTCTTTTTCCATCTTCTATAAGATCATAATCATATGTATTTTTCCAAATTGAATTAGGTAGATGTTGATGAACTATGTATTCTCCTAAAATGCCGGATAAATTTCCTTCACCTTTTGTAATAGAATTTTTTAGTTTGCCTATTTCACTGGCTTTTTCTCTACAACTTTCTATCATTTCTTCTGTAACATTTATTTCTATCATTAAAATGCCTCCGTAAATTCTCTGTCCGTTTGTGATCTCACAATGTTCAAAGTGTTTCTTGCACGCGTCATTCCCACATAGAATACACGTCGCTCTTCATCTCGTTGTGACCAATACGAAGCATCAGCCTTACGAGTTAAATCTGTTAATAGCATTACATTATCTGCCTCACCACCTTTTGATCCGTGTATCGTGGACAGTTTGATCCGTGGTGCGCGTCTAATGTTTTCTTGACGACGTAAACACATCCGTACATACGTCTTCTTGGTAGGTTCAATATTTTCTAATGCTTCAAACCAAGGTAAGTCTTTATCTAATTTTAATCCGTAGCTTTCTTTCAGCATATCAAAGGTAAACATTTTATCTTTATCTACATTCTTCATTCCTTTAAATTTTTTATCAACACCTGTATTTATTTTTACGTAACTATAAAATGATTTAACTCTTTTAAGATCTAATTCTTTTCCTCTGCGAATATCTTCCCATGCCAATATAGCTTGATGTACAAGTTTACTGATAGATGTCTTATCTCCTCGTTCATAAAAATAACCATATGTTTTTAATTGATCTTCTAGTTTATCTAATCGGTATCCATCTCTTGCTAATACTAACCACTCTCCCTCTTTCATTTTTTGTAACTGCTCAACCGGATGTATATTTACTTGACCTTTTTCATCACGCGCTGTCCATTCTTTATCCACTCTATCTTTCACACGCTTAATTAACTTATTTGCTTTTGCATGAATAGACTCTGCTAATCTATATGACTTGTTTAGTATGGTCCGTGTTCCGTCCATATTCATCAAAAACTCTGGTCTTGCACCCGCCCAACGATAGATTGCTTGATCATCATCCCCGGCTATGTACACACGCTTTGCTTTTGTAAGGACACGCTCTACCATTTTCCATTGTAACCAACTAAGGTCTTGTGCTTCATCTACAATCACCACATCAAAGTTTGGCATAAGGTCATAATGTTTTTTATTGAAGTCTACAATCATGTCAGTCATGTCGTATTTGTTTCTTTCTATTTTGTAATCATGCAAGGACTTATCAATATATTTTAGCTTGCGTAAACCACCCTCAACGTTTCCAACTTCGGGATAATTAAAATAAGCTTCAGATGTTAGTCCTCGTATCTTTGCACCGTCAATGATTTGCATGAACACATCATCGGGAAAACCGGCACCATATTTTTTTATGTTGTTATTTGGATTACTTAATTTTATCTGTGTTTTATTAGATACTCTTTTGTAATCTTCATCACTCATGATGTTTTCTTCTTTTAAATGTAACTCTCTGTACGCTAAACTGTGTAGTGTGCGGAAGTTTGAGAAATCTTTTGAGTCATAACTTAATTGTGCAATAGCACGAGACAATGCTTCATCTGCCGCTTGATTGGTAAATGCAAGATAGGCGATCCTGTGTGGGGGTACATTGTTTTCACGCAACTCTTTTTCTACAATGCGTAGTAAGTGTGTTGTCTTACCTGTTCCCGGCGGTCCAAATATTATATTTCTATCCATTTTAAATCTTTCCCATCATAATTAGTATACATGATAAATTTATTTTTATCTCTGTTGAACCAACCAATTTTAACATTATTTTTTTTAGCTTTTTGTAATACAGTAAAAGAACTTGCACTTGCTTCGCTACTTTTAACATCAACTAAATACACTTCTTCAGAAAATTTATTCCATATAACCATATCTGCTGGCCCTACCGCCGACGCGTTGTTAAACACTTCCCAATGGTTTTGTAAAAAATATGAAGTTACAAAAATTTCTTCAATGTCCCCTATTCTTGAAGATGGTATTTTTCTTTGATATTCCTCTACTCTTATTTTCTTTTGTTCCTTTCTTTTTTTTAATTCTTTTGCTTTTTCATAAAATTTTTTTTGCCAATCTTGATCTACCGTAGGTTGAATTGTAACTAATTTTAAATCTGCACGAGATGTAGAAAAATAAGTGTTAGAATTACAAGATGGTGTACAGTATTTATGATTATCATTTATTTTTTGAAAAGGTTCACCACAAGTTAAACAATTTACAATTCTAGGTCCCGGATAAACATATCCGGCACTTCTACATTTTGATCCACAAAATTTTTGTGTTTTTTGAACAGGCATATATTCTTTACCACAATGTTGACATTTTCTATTTCTATTCATTTTATATTTAGCTCAGCTTCTGTTTCAATCCATACTTTAGCACCACAGCTCAATGGTTTTTCTGGCCTATAAACAACTTTTGATTCACCTAAAATAGAAACCTCGTGACAATAGGTATTTTTCTTACCTTCTTTAATCGTTATCACAGGTTCATTTGTTCCATGTTTTTTATTTGCTCTTACCTTATGCATATTAACATGTATTCTTTTCATTAAAAAGGTGTCTCCTCACTCATGTCTGGAGTATCAAACTCATCAGTGCTTTTTCTAATCCAAGGTACATACCAAAGATAAGCTGTCTTACCTTTTATTTTTCTTCTTACATCTCCGCCGTTCAATTTACTTCTAATATGTGCCAACATCTCTGTAGCAGTAAAATCTTTAAAATCATTTCTTTTCAAGAACTTATGTAACCATTCTGATTTAAAATATGCAGTGTCCCTATTTACTTTACCTTCTTTTTCTTCGTATTCTCTTTCTTGAAACAATGCTTTACCCATATCTACTTCATCTATGTGTTCTGCTGAACCTTGATCTTCTAAGAAACGTTCAAGTAAAGTTTCAAATCTACCTGTCTTTGTAATCTCATGCGGCATCTGTATAACAACAACAGTTTCCATTAACATTTGCATTCTACTGTCCCAATCAGCCGGTCTCATCATGTTAGGGTAGAAATTTATTGCATTCATACACGCTTGTCTAAATTTGTGTTGATTATACAATTGATCGGTCGATAATTTTAATCTTCTACCATCTATATTTAAAAACCAAGTTGACTCATCACTTTCATATTTTGTTAAATCACTAATATCATGTTGTATTTCTGTAGCACCAACTCCATACTGTTTACCTTTACATTCTGTTTTTTGACAAACTGCACACATAGGTTGATCTTTACATTTGTATTGATAATCTTTTTTTTCATGCTGTCTTATTGTTTTAACAACTTGCTGTGCCGGTAATGGTGTTTCCATATACTTATGATTAAACTCTTCTATTTTTGCTTGCCATTCCTCCGGCCATTTTCTTTTTGCATATACTGCGTATTGGTACAATGTGTTATCTCTTCCACCCGGTGGTATGCCTTGCGACATTAATATAGATAGACAAGGTGGTCCATCTTTTAATTCAAGATCATTCTTTCTTTTTACTTTAAATTCTTTTAAACTTTTTTCGGTCGTACAATAACGATCATATAAAGCGAAGAAATCATCAAGGCTACTAGCATTACCATCGTCGCTATAGCCATGACGCATAGAATCATCACCACCGTGATAGGGAAGATTAAGAAAGTTTCCAGTGTCTCCACGATCTGCTTGTATCTCAATTTGTTTTGGAAATATTTCACAATTTGCATAACCTAATTCTCCTGCCCACTCCTGTAATTTATCACGCATAAGTTTAGCTTGTACAGGTTCTTTTGTAAATAAAAATACATGTGCACCACCACTCTTTGATCTACACATAACAACTGGTAATTCTAATTCTCTTATCTTTCTTACAATTTTTTTATGATCTAATGGATATGTATCTATATCTATACAACCCCATATGCATTTTGAATCATCACGTATTGGTATGATACCAAGACTAGGATCTTTACCCTCTATGTGGTCTATCCATAATTGATCTGTAACAGGTGCTTTTTTTATGAAAGCTTGTCCGCCTGCTTTACCATTTACTAGTTGCCCATCACTTTTATATTGACCATAGGCACGGTCCAATCCATAGAATATAGTTTTAAATTTCTTTATTCTTTCTTCCATAATGTATTCCTTTCAATTAAGGGGCGGTTGCCCGCCCCATGTTATTTAAAATGGCGTCTTCTCCTCAGTAGAAGATTCTTCTTCATACTTGACTTTTACTTCACCTTTGTTCACGCTTTCAGCAAATGCTTTAGCGATACTGTAAAGGTTAGCATCTTCAAGTTGAGACTCCCTACTAATCTCCCAACCATACCAGTTACCCTTATCATTACCTTCTTTGGTAGTTTTAAGGCGGTAGTAATGGCTATAAGATGGTGGAGTAAACAATCCGTTCTTACCATTTAGTTTTAAGTTTAGTAACATAGAGTTCCACTTTCTACTCTTTTTAAGCTGTGTAGCTTTCATTGTAATCAAAGCCGGAGTAGAATCCCCGTCCTCAGTTACAAGTAGTACATAGTGGTTGCCACACGTCTCAACATAGTTTCCGTTTTCTAAACGATCTTTGTTGTTATCATCTCGTGTAGTTTTTGTAAGTATGTCACTTGAAGCATCGTAGACATTTATCGGAGCACCCGATCCCTGTCCTCTGTCAGCCCACTCAACGTATTGACGTTGATACGCACAAGGTAGAACACGAATACCATTTGATCCATCATACAGATCATTAGTCACTGTATTAAAAATCATTCCGGCTTTTGCACCTTCTAGTTCTTCGAGTTCTGGTGATAACTGCATCAAGACTTTTAATCTTGGTGTCGCTAAGTCATCTTGCGATATGTTTTCAAGGCCGCTATGTGCGTCCCCTTCCATCAAATCCAGACTTAGTGCAGGTAGTTGACTTTCTTCTTTTTTTACAACATTAGCTTTTGCCATATGTTTCTCCTTTTTACTTTTTACTTATTTTAGTTTCGGCGCCAACAAAGACTCCGAAAGTGTCCATCGGCAACTCAGTACCCTCAATGATTTGTTCTCTAACAAACGCTTTGAGAGTCATGGGTTCCACCCAGACCTTCTGTGTGTGCTCATATCCTAGTGAATTTATGTTGTCAATAAATTCATTTGCAGATTGATCCTCACCTTTACCGAACGTAGCAGATACTTGATTTTTTATCAAGTCGCCGTGTCCGTTATCACGAAGCCACTGAAACGCTTCTTCGCGATGTCTTACTGGAATAGAAGCCTGTACTAATTGTTTCACCTTTACAGATGAACCATCTTTTAGTGTCAAACTTTCTAATCCTAATTCTGACATTTTTGCCGGAATTATTTCTTGTGACAATTTACGAGCCGCTTTTGCTTTTGCTTTTAACTGCTCTTCTAATTGTTTCATTTCTTCTTCTAGTGACGCTTGTTCCGCGCACAAATCAGCCATTTCTTTTAAAGAATTATCGCCGATCGTTGGCATGGTTACATCACTTTCCATTTCGTCTAATAAGTTACTCATCAATTTCTCCTCTCTCATATAAGTTAACTTCAATCGGATAGTATTTATATTCTCTCCTATCCCACTTCAAGCATTTAAATTTACCACGATTTTGTGTGGCGGCTATAGCACATGCAATACCAATAGCAGACGGATCACCCATTAATAAAAGATAGTCATCATCACTAAAATTTCTTAGCTTATAATTTAATCTTTTCACAGTAGGACCCGTACTCAAAACCAACTGAGAACCTTCTGGTAATAGTAATTCTAATTTACCAAACTTTTCTGCACTAAGTATATTTCTACCCGGTACCTCTTGAACTACAAAAACTGTACCTTCACCAAGAGGTTGAGTTAAGTGATTGATACCAACCATACCACCAAATTTATCTACCATTCTTTCTCCTTCTGTTTTCCATATATCATTGACAAAACATTTTGCAAGTGTTATTTACAAAATAAGAATTAAAGAAGGACGACATTATGGATTATAAGTTTAAGACAGAGCCATACGCTCATCAATTACACGCGTTAGGTGCAAGTTATAACAAACAAAACTTTGCTTTGTTCATGGAGATGGGCACAGGTAAATCTAAAGTATTGGTTGATAATATTGCTATGCTTTATGATAAAGGTAAAATAAATGCGGCGCTAATCATTGCACCAAAAGGTGTGTATAGAAACTGGGAGCGTCAAGAAATACCTACGCATATGCCAGAGCATGTGTTGTACAATGTGGTGACATGGTCGCCTGCTACAACAAAGAAACAAGATAAAGAAAACAGGAAACTATTTCGACACGGTGAAGAACTCACTATATTCTTGATGAATATAGAAGCGTTCAGTACAAAAAAAGGTTTAGATATAGCTCAACGATTTTTATTAGCACATCAAACACTGATGGCAATTGATGAATCAACGACGATAAAATCTCCCACAGCATCACGAACCAAAAATGTATTGAAATTACGCGATCACGCAAAGTATAGGCGGATATTGACAGGGTCGCCAGTAACGAAAAGTCCATTAGATTTGTATACACAGTGCTATTTCCTCGATCCATTATATTTAGATTTCTCGTCTTATTATACTTTTAAGAACCGTTACGCAATGATGGTGGACCGCAACGTCGGTAGTCATAGCTTTAAATTAGTGACAGGATATATACGACTAGATGAGTTGAATTCTAAGCTAGATAGCTTCTCATACCGGGTACTCAAAGAAGATTGTTTGGATTTACCAGATAAGGTGTACATGAAAAGAAGTGTTCCGTTGTCCCCGGAGCAAGTAAAAGCATACACGGAAATGAAAAAGCATGCGTTGACAGAGCTAGAAGGCTCACAAACTACAGCGGCTAGTGCCTTGGCACAGATGATTAGACTACATCAAATTACATGTGGACATTTAGCTACCGATGATGGTGAGGTCAGAACATTAAAGAATAATAGAATAAGCGAACTACTCAACATATTGGAGGAAGTAGATGGAAAGGTTATTATTTGGGCGGTATACCGTCATGATATTAAAGAAATTACAAACATACTTTCAGAGAAATATGGAAAGGACAGTGTGGCGGCTTTTTTTGGTGATACTGCTGATAGCGATCGTCAAGATATTGTTACTCGCTTCCAAGACAGAGAAAGCCCTTTACGATTTTTCATCGGTAATCCTAGAACCGGAGGGTATGGTCTCACTCTTACTGCTAGTAACACTGTTGTGTATTACAGTAACAGCTACGATTTAGAAATTAGATTGCAGTCAGAGGACAGAGCACACCGTATTAGTCAAACAAAAAAGGTAACGTATATTGATTTGATATCGGATGGCACCATAGATGAGTTCATTGTGAAGAATTTGCGTGGTAAAATCAACTTAGCAACAAAAGTACTAGGTGAAGAACTCAAAAAATGGCTAATTTAATATAAACCCTGTTTTTTTACACGTTGGTAAAGAAAAGTAATTCTTAGGTACTATCACCCTAGGAGGTGCTAATTCGTGCAGTGTCGCTTAAATTTGAGATGAAAATTTTTATAGAGGTCGTATTAAATGGCTGATTCCTACGATTCCTCCATCTTTTTTACCCATGGGTTTAGTTATAGCGTCTAGTGTTCTTTTATTTTGTTTTGATACAGGAATTACATTTAATTTATATGATTTAGGTATATCATTAATTAATTGAACTAAATTTTTTTCTTTACCAAAACTTTCTATTTTTCCTTTTGGGCTAACTGACACAACCACTAAACCTAGTTTTCTTAAATCTCTTGAAACTAAATTTATTTGATTATCAATTGCATTTTTTTGTTCTAAAAATTTACCTTTAGACATTTCTTTATTTTTAAATTTAGCAACTAAAGAATTTTTTGATGCTATGGCATTATCTATAATAGTTTGATAATTTCTTTTCATAGCGTTTCTACCACCTGTGGTAATGTATTGAGCATCTTTATAATAACTTGGAATAGGAAGTTTAGCATCCATAGATACTTTACTCAAACCATGTTCTCTTTCTAAACTTGTTGAATATCTATCTTTTCCTGTTACATCTTTTTTAGTGGTTGTTGGTTTTCCTAAAGCTGCAAGAAATTTTGTTCTAATTGTAGATCCTGCTTGTCCTATTGGAGTATCTAAAAATCTACTAAATAAAGTAGGCGTATTATAAATTGTTTGAACTTTACCTTCTTTAGTCTGACCTTTATATTCTCTTTCTTTTGGTTTATTTACTTTCGTCTTTCCTCCACCCGGCAGGTTTATTTCTATAGGTAGTTTTTCTGCTAATCTTTCATTAGGGTCTAAAGTTAATCCCATATTAAATATGCTTTCTCTATCGGCAGGAGAAAGTTTTAATAAAAAAGAACCGGGATCGGTAGCTAGTATTCCTCTAACTTCTTTTGACATAATCTATAAATACGTTATCGCGCCTGCTACCCAAAGGGCACCAAATATCATGTACGCTATTGTTACTGGTTCCACTACATCGCTCCTAAAGGATTTTCTAATGCTAGTTTAATTCTTTTATCCATCTTTTCTTCTAGTTCTTTTTGTGCTTGCTTGAGTCTATCTTCTAATTTTTTCATGTCATCTTCTAAAGAATTAATTGTTTCTTTTAGATCTCTTGCATTATCTCTAGAGTCTTCTTTTGTTTGTTGTTCTACATCATTGACAATTGTTTCTATACGTCTTACGTCTTGACGAAGATCATTCTTCAACTCGTTTGCCACATCAGACACCAAAGAAATTTCCTGTAACATCATGGTCATTTCTTGTGTAATCATCTCAACTTCATTTTGAATTAACTCTGTTTTACTTGTTAGCTCTTCTTTAGTAAGATCTAATCTCTTATCAAATCCAGATAAGTCCGGCGCGACGTATTCCTGTATTTGATCTTTCATGTTGAGATAGTCTTTGTAAAATTCAAAGCCACCCCATAAAGCACCACCTGCTGTAGTTAGCGCTGTTAAAATTACAAATATTTTACCACCGCGAAATTTTATTCCGCCTACTTCTACTTCTGCCATTGTTGCATCACCATTTCGTTCATTAGCCCGTCACTTCCTGCGAACAAGAAATATCCAGCTATATTGTTATCAGATATAACTGTGTCTGGCAAACTCTCATCTGTAAAGAAGCCCGCCCTATCATTCAGTTGTTGTTGTGAGTCAAAAAAGGTCTTGGTATTACCCAACACTTGCATCACAATAAGTGTTTTTAATTGATTTTGAGAGTCATATCTACCTTTATCTCCCATCTTTTTCACTATTTTTTTAGCTGCTTTTTCTTTTTTAGACTCTGGTTTCTTTACAGGTTTCTCTTCGGCTTCACCCTTATCCTCTGTTTCTTCCATATCTTCTGGTTGATCCTCATCTGCATCAGCCTCTGGTGAGCCTTTCTCCGGTTCTGGCTCTTTGTCCATATCTTCTTTAGGTTCGTCAGCAGGCTCATCAGCAGGTTCTGGCTCAGCTTCGGTTTCTGTTTCATTTACTGGTTCCTCCATTTCTGGTTCGGGTTCCGTGGTTGATTCTGGTTCTACCTCTATCTCTGGTTCCATTTCTGGTTCAGACATGTCCATTTCTGGTTCTGGCATCTCTGTATCCATATCCATTTCTATCTCTGGCATTTCCATATCGGGTTCTGGTAACTCCATATCGAAGTCCATTTCCATCTCCATCTCCATTTCAACACTTGCCATCTCCATTTCTGGCATATCAATCTCCATTTCTGGCATATCCATTTCAAAGTCCATCTCGAAGTCCATTTCAAAATCCATCTCTATCTCAACAGTTTCGTATGATACATCCATATCTGATTCTTCAAACTCTGGTTCAAAATACATATCACCGTCTGGTGCTTCTATAATATCATTGTGTTCAAATATATTCTCAACAATATCTATAACCTCTGTCTCCGTACTACCACCGTAGGCTACCCACATCTCTACACTGGTGATAGATTGCTGTACGATTGTATTGATTGTGTTGTATAATACGTTTACCGTCACATCATCAAAGAGTGGTCCGATAGCCAAGTTTATATCACGGCCACCAATTTCAATAATAAGTGTTGTAATTTTACCACTAAAATCAAAACCACCAGCATACTCTTGAAAACCACTAGCTACACCAGATTCTGATAGTATGTCTGTACCGCTAAAGACAGATGTATTACCATTCTTACCGGTAATGTGCATGTAGATACGATCCTCCGCATCTTGTTTGTCTACCTTAATTGTATAGTTAGTTTTACCGCCGTACTCTATATCAAGATCCGATATGTCCACGGTGTTAATAAAGGTTGTACCCATACCGTCAACACCCATGGTGGAGGTAATACTACCACTACCTGTTATAGAAGCACATTTGTCCGTGCCTAACTGTCCACATCCTGTGCCAGATGGCATACTAGCAGGGCCTTGACCGCCCCAATCCGAATCCATGTCACCTTCTTGACTTGAGCCAACATAGCCATTGTCGCCGTCAAGAATATCACCACTGTCTTCATTAGTGACAGTCGTTGTCGTTGTTGTCGTTTCAGTCGTTGTTATTACCGTATAGCCATCAGCTTCATACTCAATGGTTTCTGTAATGGTTTCGTCTATGATATCTTCAATAGTAGGAGTACATAGTCCAACTGTATCTGTAGAACAGTCTACCGCTTGACTAGAAAATGAAAGGAATACCGAGAACAGTAACGCCGGTATACATAGCCATAGCCGCAATAACAAACTTTGTAAATTGATCATTATTTATTTCCTTTACATCTTCTTGTGTTAACTCTATCTTACCAAATACTCTGCTTCCTTTTGGCACGAGGTCCGGGTTTTGTTCCCAACCTTCCCTTGCTTCTTCACCGATAGCTCCCATATATGGACAGTACGTCCCTGCCATCCACATACTATCAAAAATACGGTAATCAGCACATAATGTTGATACCGCGGCAACTTTCATGCCCATCGAATATAATGACCGTGACAATTTTATCCTTTCACAGTTTTCATCCGTGATGGTTACACCGGTCGCCAAACCTAATATTTGTGTCTGCACGGCAGTTGACGCCGCTGTTTTACAGATGTCTGAATTGTTGACCACGACACTTGGTGCATTGGCTGTAGGTGGTGTATTATTGGTCACTACCGTACTAGATACCGTGTTAGTATCTGCGCCGTAAGCCGCTGTAGTAACAAACAGTAAACATATTATTAATAATATTCGCACTATTTAAGACCACTCATAATCTTCATAATTGTCCATATAGAGCCAATAACGGCGCCTACCAATAATAAAACTTTTATTCCTCCAAGTCCCATGTTCGTGTGTTTGTTTAAATCGCGCACTTGCTTTTGCATAATACCTATATCTTCACGAATGTATTTTATATCCGTCTTTAATTCAGCTATTTCTTTTTCCCACTCAGCCATTATGCTCTCGGAAACAATCCTAAGTTTCTGTAATACTGCATAAGACTAGGACTCATAACACCTTGTTGTGTATATTGAGGTAAACTTGCATAGAATTGTGCAAGATTAAAAGGATCTCTTTGTGACATAACTGGATTTAAAATAGGGTTTTCTGGTGGTATTGGTCCGGGTCTAGGAGTAACGACACCTCCAGAATCTGGTATACCAGCAACAGGTGGAGCTGATGATGCTGTCATGATACCCGATGCACGGTCCTGTGATTCTTTGCTTCTAGCCGCCAATTCTCTAGCTTCCATTATTTGTGCCGCAAAACGTCTATCCTCTGGTGAATTTCCTGTTGGCATAGCAACGTTAGCAAGGTCTCTCATTTGTTCACTTGTTTGTGCTGGTCTAAGTTTGTAAAAAGTTTTTGGATCTGTAAGTTTTAAATAAGCTAATCCCTCTGATCCTAAATTATCGGTTATGTTTTCTAGTGTAGTTATACCCTCTGGTATATCTCTTTGCCCTGTTAAATCACCATACATCGTTCCTACAGTTTCACCGAAACTCATATTGTTCATTCTGTCAATGTAATCACTAATATTATCCTCTTCGTCGTCTACTCTTTCATCTATTTTTCCATACTCTTCATTATAGTTCTTAAATATGTTAGATAATTCATCATTTGATAGTTCGTTCTTTTTTGCATATTCAATAATTACATCAGCCGGATAAGTATTCTTTGTTAACGTAACAAGTGCAACTTTGTCGCTAGAATCTAATTCTGAACCTTCCAGTAATTTTTTAAATAAAACGCTGTTTGCATTCATTCCTTCCAACGCTGATGCTCCAAAAGTAGCAATTCCGGGTAAAGAAGGAAATTGTAAATTATTAAAATCAATACCAAATATTCCTGTTTTTTTAGATGGTTTACCTTTTAATATATTTGAAACAATTTTTTGTCTTATTGGATCTCCTGCTGTTTCCTTGACTACCCCCGAGAGGTTGTCTAGGTCCAAACCAAAATCAAATAAAGTATCTTCATAAGGAGTACGAACAACCGGATCTCTTTCTTCTAAATAATTTTTTTGAATTTCTCTAGCTTTCTCCCCTACATTAAATCCACGTTCATCATCATCTGTAACTAATGTTCTTCCGCTTACACCTCTAATACCAGCTTTCTTCATACTGTCAGCCATTTCTTTGTATTGATTTTGTTGACTTGGTGAAGGTCTAGACGTATCACTAGGATTACTAGGATTATATGTGTATGCGTTACTTCCGCTTCCAATTACAACAACCATTATGCTACCCTCTGTATTGGTTTACGTGCGTTCATGATACCACCCTCTGCGGCAAATGTTATTTCACCCGGTCCACCAAATAGTTGTTGGCCTCTTGCCATGGTGTTCGGGTTCATTGGTCCGGGGTCCGTGATCGGTGTTGCTATATTAGCCGCTGATAAACGTGAAGCAGAGTTAACCGGAGACGGATTAAAATTAGCCATTGGTATTTCTTTCACTGCATCATCAACATTTGTTATTGGTGCTCTTGTAACACTAGTTCCTCCTGTCACTGGTCCTGCTAAATCATCTGCATTTAATTCAAATAATATACCTTGATCATTAACAGCATTACCATCTGTTACTTGACCTAATACATCTTTTTCTAATTCAGCAAGTGCTCCGTTTATAATTCTTAAATTGTTTGGACTAACAACATTGTTAGCATCTAAGTCAGATAGTAAAGAGCTTGTTGCTTTTTTCGATAATAATCTTGATACGAGATCATATTTTAATAAGCTAAATGCTAATTTTGTTACATTAAATTTATCAACAAACTCAGCAACTTCAGCTCCTGCCGCTATCATACCACCAACATCGTTACCACCTGCTACAGCCGTAGTATACAAATTAAAGTTTTGTAAATCTTCTATTTGTTTTTCATCAAAAAACTTCATCAAGTATGGGTTTTGTTGTAGCTGTCTAATTTCGTTTCGTAAAATTTTAGGGTCAATTGTATCACTAAAAGCATTCTTACCGGCTTTATCAACAATTGTTTGCGCTTTTTGCAACATGCCATTTATAACATGATAACGAACAACATCCGCACCGTTTGAATCAACACCACCTAAATCAGATATGATTTCATCAAACTCTTTTTCTAATCCTATTTTACCTTTACCTTGTGATTTATTAATTAGGTTATCAGCAAATTCTTTTGAGTTACCTCTTTGTGCTTGTGTAACAATACCATCGGCTAATTTGTTTTGTTTGTAAATAATTTCTCTCATCTGTTTAGTAACAGCTTCAAAGTTATCACCTAATAATACTTTTAGTGATTCTTTATCATTAACTAAAAAGTCATCTAATATTTCTACACCATTTTTATTTTTTAATGTGTTGGTAATCCATGCATTTTTAAATACATTAAATGCTTGCTCTGCACCTTCTTTTTGTGCACCCTCTGTTCCTTCTGTTAACATATTTTTAAGAGCAGATACTTTTATTGTATTACCTGCTTTCATAAATTGAGAAACAAACTTATCTGGATCTCCGCCCTTTGTAAGAGCATCTTTAATAAAAGCAAGAGATCTAACAGACTCTTCGCCTGCTGAATGATTATCTAATATATTTAACCAATGTCTAAATTCATTTGGTCCAGATACTAAAGAATTACTATCACCTTTTAATATTTTAACTAGCTGCTCATGTAAATCTGTTGCAACAGCATTAACTCCTTCATCTGGATGCATAGTTAATTTATGCAAATCAGCTCTCATCTTAATTAAAGTTTTTAAACTATCTAAATTACCATCTTTAATACTTGATATGGTATTATCTAAATCTTTTATCGTATTAAATATACCGTTTAGTTCTTCTGGAACTTCTCCATATGTTTTTTTTGGAACTTTAAGAGGCATAGCATCACCATACTCTCCACCAATCATCTTGTCTTTGGGCTGGTATTTTTCAGTAAAATCTTGCATCTTACTAGAAAAATTATTTTTAAATCCAGTTAAATTTATACTAACATCTTCTCCACTATCTTTAAATGCTTGCACAGCTTTATTAGTGTATGTTTTAGTAGTATCTAAGGTTACTTTATTCCAATTTTTAATGGCTGTTTGAAGAGATGTGTTGGCTTCATCTAAACTAGAAAATACACCGCCGCTTACTAATTTACTATCATTAGCTATATTTAAAGCTAACTGATCATTTAATAATTTAAGCTTACCAAGATCTAATTGATTATCTCCTTTACCTATACCAAACTTTTGTAAAGCGTCTTGCAAAGATTTTACTTGAGCTTCTTGTATTAAATCTGGTCTTTGTACAAATAATCCTGCTTGAAAATATATTCTTCTTACAATTGGATTGGCCGCAAGTTGAGCAAATACCAAAGGTTCTAAATCAAGAGATTCCGCCGCTCTAATAATATCTTCTCCCATATCGGCCATACCGGGACGTTTGCCTTTTAATAAAAAGTTTGCAAATTCTGAGGTGCCTTTATATATACCACCGGCCAATAATGCATTAGCATAATCATCTAAACTTGTAAAAGTTTTAAATAAATCAACTTCTGCAAAATTATTAACATCATATTCATCTTCTCCGTATCCTAATAAAAACTCGTTAAGTTCTTTGCCTTTTAATCCAAGAAAGTTTGCAATAGCCACTCTTGCGGTAGGTGGTATGTAATCTAAAGCATATCCAGTTCCTTTTATTATAGGATGCTTTGATCGTTTTAATGCATTAGGAATATTTAAAGCTGCTATGTCTGTTGCAAAAGCTTCATCTAAAATAGTTCCTGCAACTCTACCTATTTCACCAAAATCACGTCCATAGGGATTAGCTACTCTCCAACCTTCATCATCTTTATCATATTTAAATAACTCTAATTTATCTGTAGATCCTTGACCATAGTCCACATTTATTCTTTGATACTCACCTTTTGGATAATAATTTAAAAACTTTTTTTGTCTGTTTTTAAAATAATTAGAACGCGATAATTGAAAAGTTAATGCGACGTCTTTGTAATTATTAAATCCAACGTTTTCAACTGGCTCTCCTATCATATCAGAAACAAAATCCATTTTGTTTGAAACAACTTCTTTTTTTGCTTTTTCTAATTTTTCACCATACACAGAAGGTCCAAAAGGATTAAAAGCAGGTAGTTTACTTTCTTTGTCTTCTTTTAAAGATTCTTCTAATACTTCACTTGTGTCAACATTAAATTTTTTTTCAGATACTTTTGGAAAAATTCCTACAATATCTTCTTGACCTAAATCTAATTCTGCCATTATTGTTGTCCTGCTTTATTTACTCCACCTTCTAGAGCATGAATAGTACCATCAGTATGATAGTAAAAATATACGGGTAAATCTTTTCTTAAAATTCTTTGCTCTATGACTTCACCATTTTTCTTTGTTACTCTAAAGATGCCATCTGAATCTGCATAACCAGCAAAAACTAATTTTCCTTCATCATAAGCTTTAGATAAATCAACACCTTCTCCTTTAACTACTATATCTTTTTGTTGTTCAAAAAAACTTATATCACGAACACTTTTGTAATTTAAAACTTCTTGTATTCTATCACTTGTTTGTTCTTCATATTCTCGGTATTTTTGATTTTTAAAATCATTAACTTCTTTAACTGCTTGTACTTGTGTTTTCTTTTGATTTAATATTAAATCATTATACAAATTTAACGCATCCCTATTAACCTCTGCATTAAATAAATTTGTTTCAAATAGTAATCGTTGACCTTCTTTTGTTAAACTTACTTGTGGACCAGAATCAATTAACAAACCAACCTCTGTGTTATTTAATTGTTGATCCCATTCTAATGCTCGACCAATCGTTGCTTGTTTTGCTAGTGCAATAGAAACTTGTGTAGCAGGTAAATTACCACCTTGTAAAACAAAATCTTCCATTGTTTTAAATTCTTCTGGAAAAGATTTATCAACATTAAATAATTTTAATAACGATACAAAACTAGCACGCCCTTCTATTAAACTTCCAGAACCAGATTTGTCTAATAAGGCTAATGAATTTTGTGTAGATTGAATAACACTATTAGCTTTGTTCCCAGAAGTTGTTATTTGATCTGCTATGTTTTTTGCAACATCACTTTGTGCTTGAATATTTTTTTCACCTGCCATTAACTCTAATTGTTCATCAACAGATAATATTTCTTTTCTAGGCGTTATATTAAATCCAGTAAGACCTTCAATTTTATTAATATTAATAGGTTGACCAAAAGTAGGACTATCTGGTCTAAAGTCTATAATTTTTATACCAGCTTCAGTTTCTTGAAAATCAGCTTTTTGTTCCTTACCCTTATATGTAATCGTTCCATCAAGTGTGTCTTTTATTTTTGTTTCTGTTAAATCATCTTTTAAAATATCAAAATTTTTCATATCATAAGCTGTATTGGTAGCAGGATTAATAAATTTAAATCCATCACCATCTAAAACACGAACAGCATCAACAGTTGCACCCGACTCATCACCTTTTTTAATTAACTCAACGTTTGTCGCTCCAGTCCATTTACTATCCTCAGACCCATCATCTACTTGTTTAAAATTACCCGGTGTTAATTTTATTTTACTGCCCGGTATAGTCCATGAAAAAACATTGTCCTCTGGATTAAATGTTCTAATAGCATTAGTTTCAACACCATTATTTAATAATACTTTTACATCTGTAGGATTATTCCAATTTGTTTTTTCTGTATCCCTAATAACTTTAAAAGGTGTTTGTTCTTGATCTATAGGATCTCCTGTTGCTGTTTGATAAACAAACGCATTATTACTTTTATCAAATGTGCGAAGAGCAGGAATATTTTCTTCTGTACCATCATATCTTATTGTTACTTCCGTTGGATCAGAAAATTCTGTTTTATCATCTTGTTTTAAAGCAAGTGACAACGCTGTTTCTCTCAACGCTGCATTTGGATCTTTTGCTTTATCTTCTATTATTGTTTGTGTAGCTTGTTGTATTTCCGGAGCAGCACCTTCTACTGATTGACCAAGAATGTCCAAACCACCACCAGAACCACCTTGAAAAGATCTACCCGACATAAGACCTGCGCCTAATTTAATTAAAGCAGGACTAAAAGCTTGTAACTTGCTTACTGGTTTTGTTTCTGGAAAAATATTTAATTCTTTTAACATTTGTAAATTTTCTTTATATTTTTCTGCAAGTCCACCATTTTCAAATTTTTGTACAGGAACTAAACCAGATGTAATACCTACACCTCGTGATGAGACTTGTCCGCCTCTGTTAAATAATTTTCTACCTAGTACTGACATTAACCTATCAATGCTCCAAGACCACCGGCACCCGTAGCAAGAAGTCCTGCCGCTTGTGCATATGGATTAGTTTGTGCAAATGGTGCTACTACTTGTGTGCCTGCTCCACCCGGTAGTAGTTGTCCTAAGATGCCTGCACCTGCTGATAGTCTTTGGAACGGTGCATTTTCCATTGCCGCTACATTTGCAGTGTCTACATCAAACATTCTTTGTGCAAGTTGTTGTTGCATGCCACCAATACCCATCAGTTGATTAATATCTGATTGACCAAGTTGTTGTGTCTGTGCACCAAGTCCAGCCATCATGCCACCAATACCACTTGTTTGTTTACCTAAATTACCAAACTGCTGTGCTTGTTGCATACGTTGTGTGTTTGCTGCTTGCGCCGCTGCTTGTGCTTGTTGATAGTTACGAGACAAGTCCTCAAAGATACGTCTTGATTTTAAGTCTTGTGCATTACGTGCTGTTTCTGATTGTTGTAAACCAAATCTACTACCACCAAAAGCACCCGCTTGTACAGCCTTACCAGCTAACTGGTTTTGTGCCATTGCTGCTTGTCTATCAATTTCTTTTAATGCTTCATTTGTAACTGATTGTTGATACGGATCCATAAAAGCTTGCGCTCTACTTGGATCAAAATTCATTTGTCCTAGTGCTTGTACACCAGCACCTGTTGTTCCAAGAGCCGCGGCTTGTGAAGCTTGCGCTGCATCTAAGAAAGGTTGATACGCGCCAATACCTTGCATAGCCATATTCATCGCACCTAATTGCGTAGGGGAGAATCCTGCTACTTGTTGTTCTGGAACGTTTACTTGTTTTTTTAATAATTCTTGTAGTGTTGCCGCCATGTCAGCAGTTGGCTGCTTCGCATAGTCTGGCAATACTGGGTATGTAGTCGTTGTTGATGTAGCCATTATGCCTGTGCCTCCAATTTATCCATTGCTTCGTACATTTTTCTTGCGCCCTCGCGACGGTCGCCTCCGCCCGCACCTCTGACTGCTTTAGCCGTCATGACAAATTCTCCGTCGCTTAGCATTGCAGGAATTGAGTCACTGGTCCCTGTTCCGGGTCCCACGGACTCTCCTCCGTCTTGTAAATCCATCACGCCACCTTCGGCTTTTTTAAACACTGGATTTACTATTCCTTCTAACACATTACCTTCTGGCATTGTGTCTGCCGGTAATCCTACGTCTTGATCATCTGATGTTAATTGTATCAATAATCCCAAACCTGCTGTTCCTAATCCATATAATTTAGCAGCGTCCATAATACTCATACCACCAAGAACACTATTTTTTGCTTTAGCAGCTTTTTCAAGTTGATCTTCTAATAAAATATTTATTGTAGAAGTATCTGCATTTGGATTATTTTTTACTATTTCTTCTAATATTTGACTGCTGGATTTTTGAACATCATCAGTTTTATTAAAAAAAGTTTTTGCTGGTCCATCTTTAAAAAAATCTAAACCCTTTGAATCTCCCTCTAAACCTTGTCCTAACATTCTTTTACCAATTTTTATTGGATCAAAAGTATCCATACCATAAGCACCTCTAGCACCTTTTCCTAAAAAAGCACCTTGACCACTAAGTAAGTTCGATGCAACACCAGAACCACCGCCTAGTAGTGCCATGTTTAGACCTTGTCTTGGATCACCGGGATTTTCTCTTTTAAAAGAACCAAGTATACCCCCTGTTAAAGCACCGGCCGCTGGACCATACATCGCACCAATAATAGGTGCCGCATAGCCAGATACATCTGCTGCTGCTTTTTTTACTCTATCTACAATTTTCTTGAGAAAGAACTCTGGTTGTCCTGTGACAGGATTCTTTGAGTTTAGTTCGTTACCTACAATGTATCTGCCGGGTTCGATACCCATGTCTACCATTGTTTTGAATAACCGTTTTTTCAATAAAGGGTTTTTATCTAAAACCTCCATTGGAACAACGGTTTCGCCTTCAGCCGCATGCACAATATATGTATCTTCATAGCGGCCTAAACCACCAATAGATGATACAAAATCTTTAAATTGATCTAGTGACTGTAATCCCTGCATGTTACTTCATGACCTCTCCGAATATGTCTAGGCTATTCACCTTTATAGCGACATCGCGTTTGATATCTTTTTCTTCTGTTGAAGTTGCAGGATTTTTCACGTCAGCTTGTGCTTCATCTTCACTAGCATATTCTATACCTGTTTGCGCATTAGTGACTGTAACTGCTGTTTCAATCGGTAAGACATTTGGAGCTATCTTACTAGCTAATACGGTTTCGTCCTTTTTTATACTCATTTTCCCATCCTTTTGCAATACTTAATTAACAATTCCACTTTCTAAGAGACTTATTTATCCTAGAATTCGGGTCTCTAGCTGTTTTTGCACTTGTTAAACGTTTTTTCATACCTGTCATTCGTGCACAAAATGACTTACGTCTTTTAGCAGCTTTTGAGCCTTTCTTCAACTTAGAAGGCTTTGTTGTAACAGCGGTCTTTAACTTTGATCCGGGGTTCGCGGCACGATAAGAAGCAACACCTTTTCGGTTTAATCCACCCGATTTGCTTTTACCTGCTTTACGTTGCCATGCTGGAGTCTTAGCCATTATGCCCTCTTCTTCTTTTTCTTCGCAAAGGTTGCGACGTTCTTTGGTTTAGGTCCAGTGTTCCCTGCTGCACGCTTACGTGCTACAGCAGAACGTTTTTGGCCCTTGGACATGGATCTAGCTTTAGCTAACGGTACACATTTAGGATAGCCTTTACGCTTTTCTCCTTTGCTTCGACCACAAGGTTTATAACCACCTTTGCCGTCGGGTGCACCAATGTCTACCCATTTTTCTTTGACCCAAGCTCTTAGACCTTTTTTAGCCATTAGTATTTTTTTGTCTTCTTACGTTTCTTTTGCATAATAGCACCACAGCCTTTTGCAATGCCACCTTGAGCGTAACTAGAAATTCTTTTTCTGTCTTGTGATATTTTATTGAAGTCTAAAACTTCTCCACCACCAGCCATTTTCTTCTTTTTCTTTTTACCGCCCGGTGTTACCTTACCAGAACAAACAGCAGAAGCGTACATGTTTGCGTAAGCTGACGGATAAACATCAAACTTACGTTTTGCTGCTGCTTTCCCTCTTGCACAAAGCTTAGCCACTACTTCTTACCTTTTTTCTTTTTCATTTTAGCAGCAGTAATAATATCGCCTCTAGTTATTTTTTTAGGATCGCCATACATAGCGGCTAGTTTTTTCTTTTTCATTTTCTTCTTTGGTGTTCCACCATCTTTGTACATCATGCCACCACCCATCATTTTTTTAACAGGTTTATCATCACCTCTTCTTACGAGTTTTTTTGATTTCTTTTTCATTTTCATAGTTGTCTCCTACGTGTTTGTTATTTCTAGTACACTGACTAGTATTTCAATAGCGTCTGCGGTATCCGCTTGGACCTTTATTTGATCCGCTTCTTCTAACACAATAGGATGTGTTAAAACTTCTTTTACCTCTGGATGACTTAAATTATCATCATGTAATAAAATCTCTAAATTAGAATTACTAGAGTCTAGCATTCTTACTTTTACATTAACAGTACCACCACTAATGTTTGAAATAACAATACTTTTAACAATTCCCACTGTCGGCAGAATAGGGGGGCTTGCTCCAACATTTGCTGTAGGCACTGTATAGGCTGTTACATTACTAGTGCTGTCTGGTTGTAAAGAAAAACTTTTAAATGAATCAGCCATCAATAAACCACGCTCTTGCCATTGTTACATTCTTTAAATCGTTCTCATAACCAAAGTTCAACTGTTGTATAATTTGTTCTAGTATACGAATTAGTGTATCCATTTGCTCAGCAGAATATTCTGGTTTTGCATCTGGTAGTCGTGCTGTTGCTATTTTTGCCATTAGTATCTCCTTCCAAATAATGAGCCTAATCCACCAAAGCCACCAAAGCCAAAAGGACTAAACGCAGGTCTTTGTGGTTGCATAACTTCTTGTGGCTGTGCTTTTTGCATATTTTCAAAACTAGCAATTTGATTACCAAGGCTACCTAAACCTTTATCAACACTGTCCAGTCTATTATTTATTGTTTCAAACTGTTTACCCATACCACCCATTTGCTCATTGAAACTTCCAAGTGCATCTTGGTACCCGGTCATTTGATCACCAAAACCTGTTAACTGTTCTCCAAACTTTTCAAACTGACCAGAGTAGTCTGGCATAGCTGGTTGTGCTATACCTAGCACCGGTGGTTGTAAACCAATATAATTTGGTGGGCTTATTGGAAAAGGTCCACGTCGCGGAGGGAAAGGTAATTGATCTATAATACCCGGTCTAATCCTATTATCATCAATTGGCACAGGTAATTGTCCTTCATATCCCGGTCCACTAATAAGATCATGTAACCTATTTCTAAGACCTCCTAAACCACCAATATCTGTTCCCGGTCCCGGTTGAAACATACCATTACCAAGAAACATAGGTCCATTTTGCGTGGTACTACCAACTAATTGATCTAGTGCCATTACCCGCCTCTCATTCCGTCTGGTTTAATATCCAGTCTCATTGTACCATATCGCCAGTTATCATCAACAGCGTCACTTGAAACACGTACAGCCACTTGTCTGCCTCGTATTCTTGTATCAACTTTTGTTGTAGAAGTGTCAACATCAAACGAACCATGAC
>Ga0222718_10000232_pt1 | contig 59652 bp, 86 predicted proteins | sample C33_27DmetaG_FD_165045 | JGI IMG/M metagenome (GOLD analysis project Ga0222718, IMG submission 165045) | Estuarine water microbial communities from San Francisco Bay, California, United States - C33_27D | ecosystem: Environmental > Aquatic > Marine > Unclassified | place: USA: California... | reverse complement strand
ATCAGACTTCATCTCACCAGCGAGTTGCCTACGAGCAAGTTCTACAAAAGATACAGAACCTTCGTTACCATCTTCGTCAACTACCAGTGCTTTCTCTTCAATAGTCTCAACATCACACTCACCGCAACAATCTTCGGTGCCACAGTTCTCGTGTTCTTCCTTTACAGGGGCTTCTGTCGATTTAACAATCTTGGTATCACCAGCGGGATTGTCTTGTGGACGCTTACCAGACTTTGCCTTGGTTGCTTGACCAGCCTTAACAGCAGTCTCGTGGGTCTCTTCTTCGTCCTTTACCTCAACCTTATGCTTGTCGGCAAACTCTTTAGACTTAGGAGATTCCTTGTCCATGATACCTTCAGGTTTGGTAGCACCTTTAGTCTCTTTGCGTTCACCCAGAATGTACTCAAACATATTCAGAAGTTCTTCGGTTGCTTCACCGATCTTGGAGATCTCTGCGGTCTTGGCATTAGAGGCAACTTTCTTCTTGTCGTCCTTCTTACCAGCAACTTTAGGTGCTTCTTTTTCTTCGTCTTCGTCTTCAGACTCGTCACCATTGTCTTCAGCGTCTTTTTCTTCGCCGTCTTTCTTAGGTGGGAAAGGTTTCTTTTTCTTCTCTTCACCTTCCTCGTCTTCAGATTCTTTCTTCACATTCTTGGCTGGTTTCTTACCACCATCAATCGCATCGTCAGTAGCGGCACGTCTTTTGTGGAGATACTCGTCAGAACTATCTACATCGCCGTCATTGTCGATGTCCTTGTCCTTACGATCTTTGAACTTCTTGTCGTTCTCTTTATCGTTAACAGGATCTAGTTTTTTCTCACCAAGATTAGCATTCACCACGGAGGCCCATGCAGCACCTAGTTTTTCGATATCAGATGTTTTCATTTTGTCTCCGTTTACATCCAGAAGTATTTCACAATTGCACCGATAAGTGCAACCGAAATAACATATACTACTTTATTAATGATGGCAACCGTTCTCGCGTTGTCATCTACCTTTTTCTCTATATCATCTAACTTGGCGGAGAATCTATTCATCCTATCAAAGTTATTATGGTTGTTCTTCTCTATGGCGATCAACTTTTCTTCCGCACGGGCAAGACTAATCATTGCTTCAGATAGTCTATCTATCTTCTCTTCAATACGATCTAGTCGTTGCGTCTGTGTACCCGATTCAGCCATATCATCTACTTCCCATTTTTATATAGAGTTAACTATTCTTATTTATAAGATTTTGGTTTTCCAATCTGTAACTACAGATCTTATATTCCCAATGTTTAGGGATTTTTACTCCCAAATACTCACCGATACGGGAAAGTTCCCCTACCGTCCCCGTCGAGTCAAACAACAACTCATACGGATCGACCATTAGAAAGTCATGGTCATCTGGGATAGTCTCCATGTACACATGAAAGTAATGTGCCATGGACTCCCAAGGTCTATTCCAAAACTGGTCTACATCTAGTATCCCATCGTCAAGCATGGCTTGACCCTGAGCATGATCTGATGGTTTCACCAGTTTCAGTTTCGCTAGACGTTCTGTAAATTCAAGACTCTTCCTGTTTCGAGGCATGAATATGATCGTCTTTGTCTCTTCCCAATCATTCCAGAGATAGTCAGACCAGAACTCTTGGTTTAGGACAAACCCATAACCATGGTCTAGTCTGACGTTCCAAAGCTTCTCATTCCACTTAGGTTTCTGTACTCTCCAAGGATCGTTCCTAGTCACCTCTATCTCGTGTGACTGGTAATCCTCTCGTTTCAGAAACCAGCGTTCTGTATTCATTTCTTTATGTAAAGGTTTCTCAGCGACCCCATCTAACTCTTGTAACAAACCACCGAAAAACTCACCACCAGCACCACCACGATACAATAGATTTATAATCTTCACTGTCCGTCATATACCCTTAAAACTAGGTCACCTTGACCTTTTATGATCCTATGATATACCATTTCTGGTATATTATAACTGTGTTGTTCCAGTAATTGTGTCGGCTCTTGATTGTCAAACTGTAGTTTCCAGCCGTAACCCTCCAGCACAATGATACGTCTCTTTTCTTTATCCCTGTGCCAAACCAACTCTTCTTCATTAACATCTTTGCTGAAGGTTCTGATGCTTCCATGAATCACCTTCAGTTCATGGTAAGGTTTCACCAAAAGAAACTCCCACCACCCGATAAACCGAGTTGCTTTGCATATCTAGGCAATCTACATGCCCAGTATGCCGCCTTAGTCTTATCGTTCTGTTGGTCACACTTATGACGAGCAGCAAATGACTTACGTGCCTTCGGATCATTCAACTTGACTTTGAGTCCAGTCGTATCACCCCAAGACACCTTCTTGATATTACCTGTAGACGGATCTTTGACGTACACATAGTACTTCTTGGGCCCACCCGCCTTCGGTTTGTTCAGTTCTGGTTGTTTCTTCTCTGCTTCAAAGATGCAGTCCAGTGCAACATTCTCACCATTGAACTCGGCAAACTCTCCAAGGTCAGACTCCATGATGTCTACCTCGTGGGGTTGTACTTGCAGTTCACCATTGTGATACTGTTCGCGTAGGTCACGCCAGTACTCAAAGTACTTCTCTGATCCCACACGGAAGATATTGTTCTCTACCAGATCTGACTCTGATCCGCAGTCACAATGTTCGTTAAATGTTTTCATTATCTTGTAATTTCTTCCCAATCCATTGACGCAAATATTTCTTGACTATCAGTTGCAGCCGCCACCAAGAATGTTAGTGGTTCGGGAGTGTCTGTAAATGTATCCCTTTCCAACTGAAACTTAAACAAGGCTTCCTTTAGAATATCAATTGTTGGCGAACCTTGATTAGATGAGTTGATGAAACCCGTAGCAAGAACTCTACCGCCACCATCATGTGCCGTTCCAGATATTGTATATTCAACAGATGAATTTGCTCCAGCACTTGTCCAAGATGCGGTAGTAACAACTCCTCCTGCAACAAGTCGCCAAGCAAAGTTTATACCATTACCAACACCCAATATAGACAGTGCGGTATTAATAACAATCGCATCTAGTCTTGTAGACTTTAATCTTATTGAAACGATAGGATAAAATGTTCCCGCAGTTGTCAAAGAATAGGCGGATGTAATCGGAATTCCAATTGCGTGTTGTCTACCTCTCAGTTCATAACCACCCTCAGACATAACAGTAGCACAAACTTGTTTTGCTTGACTTGCACCAGAGGTTAATCCAGTATTTGTAATCTCTTGTCTTAGAGGAAGAGATGCAGTTGTGATATACGTTGAGTCCGTCAAGTTTGCGTGATGGAAGATATGACAGCAAATAAACTGTCCATTGATAATAAATCCTACTCTTGCACTACCAAGTCCTAACCACTCCAAATCCATCCAAAGAATTTGTGCTTTGGTTAGGTCTAATGTTACTCCCGAACGCCCATCTCCATCTAGTTTATCAACATTCCAATCAGATTGTTGAATTTTACTTTCGGTTACAGAACCAGTGACTAAACTTCTCTCAACAAAATTAACAGTAGTTCCATCTTGTTCTAAGTAAATACCATTGTCTGTGCCAAAATACCCCACACGCTGTCTTAGGTTTGTTTTAGGTTCAGCGAACATAAATGTATTCATAATCAACAATGACTTGCCTGGCTGATATGAGAAAACTTTTTTTGTCTCACGAAGAATCTCATCACCACTTGCACTGCCAACATCAAGTTCAACCAAACCAGCATTTGAGTTAAATGTGCTACTTGCAGTTCCAGTAGTATCCTCTGCCCACAAATCGTTATCAGCATATCTGTGCGAACTATCAAACAATGTTAGTGGTTGCGAGATTCTCGTTCTACCAAATGCATCAGACGAGGTATTCAAATTACCATTAGGAACATATGTGGAAGGGCCTGCCTGTCCAGATGTCATAACAACTTCGTAGATTGTTTCGTTGTTTCTTAGTAAATCGCCTGTGGTGGTACTAAACTGTGCCATCTTATCGTCCTAACCTCTTTAGTAGGGCTTTGACAGATCGAAGATCCTTGGAGACCACCTTCTGAAACTTCTCTTTGTCAGCGGGTCGTTTCAGGGTGTTGAACATATTGGTCAGTTTCTTGGCATCCGCTTGAGACAGTTTACCTTTCTTACCATCCTTGAACTCAATATCAGATCCTTTTTCTAGATCCGCTGCTTTTCGTATTTGCATAACAACATTCTTATCAGCCGCCTTACGGTCATCATCAGTCGCGTCATTATCTACATCGGCAGGGTCAATCTTTCTTTCTTTGATTTCTGGTTTCTCGTGGGTGTAACCCATCTTGTCCATACGAACATGGTCAGCATACTTATTTGCCTTGTAACCTTTGCCCGTCTTAGGATCATACATCATATGTGGTTTGAAGTCATCCTCAGATGCACATTCGTCAACAGATTCAACTTGGGTATCAATATAGTCTGCCATACCATCAAGTTTATCAACCGCAACAGCAACTTTATTTGTCCACCAAGTTGGTAACGAGTCTTGATCGCCCAATTTACCAAGTTCAGTATTCATCTTTTGAAGTGCAGACATAGCAGTCTTGACTTTATTCTTCATAGACTCTACATCATTATGACCGTCTTCTTTCATTGCTTTTGGTTTCTCACCCCTCTCTTTCTTAGAGATTGCAATCGCAGCCTGTTGAGCAGGAGAGACTGCTTCTTGGACTTCTTCCATGTAGTCCTTTGCTTTTAACTTGACGCCCTTTGCAGCGAGTTCCCTTGCAGCAATCTGAGATACAAACTTGACCTTCGCACGAGCAACCTTCTCAAGCATCTTTGCGTCCATGCTTGCGATCATTTTCTTCAACTTCTTATAGGTAGGTGAAGCAACATTGATCTTTTCTAGGTTTTGATATGCCTTCTTGAGTTGTGCCAGTTGAGCATCCGAGAACTCAGTGATCTCTTCTACAGACTCCTGCATCAAACGACCATTCTTGAACATACCATGTTTCTGTAGGATCTGCAACACACCATCACGAGGATCAGTGTCCATACCGCCGATAAACTTCTTCATCGCCGTAAACGCCTTGTTCTGTACCATGGTAGATGAGTTCCTACCAATCTCACGTACATATGCAGCAACCTTCTGGAAAGATTCTTTATCAATACCGCCAGACTTCTTGGCGTAATCTTCCAGAGCTTTGGCTGTCTTCATGAAGTCAATCGCTTCACTGATTTCTGATAGTCTTTTCATTCTGAGTCCTAAGTGATGTATGCGTTTAGTTCGTATCGTTTATTATCAAGGTTTGTAACCTGTACGGCAAGCATCTTGCGTTTCTCACCATCCAACTTGAGAGTAAAACTATTGGTCTTACCATTGGACGGTTTCTTGGGCCCCATTGCCACCTTACTATCAATATCGTCCTTGTCTACCTCAAACCCTTTCTTCTTTGCGAATGCGTATGCGGCACTCATTGCACCCGAATAGGTCTTATGGTACAGAGGGTAATCGTTCTTTCCCTCTTTAAGTTCTGTGACTATGTCCCAGTATGATTTCATGCCAGATCCTTATCGTGGTTCAGACCACCTTTTTTCTTCTTGACTATGAAGGCATTGACACGGGCATAACCCCACTGTTGAGGAGTAGTGCCTGGCCTATGACCAGTCTTCCACGCGGCAACACCACGGTTGTAAACTTTCTTGAGAGTCCCATAAGAGATACCAGATTTCTCTGCTTTCTTTTTCAGGGCATCATCCGCTTCGTATAGATTCATTTGGTTTCTCTATTCTTTGCCTTTGCTCGGGCCAGTCGCGCACGATCTAGAATACGATCATGCTTCGCCTTGTCTTGTTCTTTCTCACGAGCGATTGCATCTCGTGCTTGTTGGACAGCATCCTCACCAAATGCCTTGTCTCTCCAGTCAAGGTGCTTAGGTAGGGCACCCTTATCCAAGAGTTTGAAGAACAGATTCTGAGTCTGTTTCGCGGGGACACCATATTGACGAGCAATCTTGACCAACAATGCTTGACCCTGTTTAGGATTCTTACGTCTTGCATCTAGATACTTACGGATCACTTTCTTGTAGAGGTCACCATTAACTAATTTGTCTAGTATATCACCAAATACAGGGTTTGTAAAGTCAATAAACTTTCTTTCTTCTAGAGGAGTATCTTTCTTGTACTTCTTGACTAACTTATCAGTACCCTCATCTCCAGCACCATTCTCTTCGGTGGTGATGGTCTTAGAAGTAGTCTTGAAATCTTTCTTACGCATGATAGTCTTGTTGACTACCTCGAACTCATCCTTGTTGCGGTCATACTTGATAACAACAGGTAAGTTCAAATCCATCTGTAAGTCTTTAATGACTGCTTCACTATCAGGATTCTGTCTAATGTTCTTTGCTTTGTTCTTCGCAATCTTCTTAAACACACGTTGCAATTCTGCAACTGTGATAGCAGGTTTGTTGCGTTTGTCATTCATACGGTCAGCGAAGTGACGTGTGAACTCAACATCGACATCGAACTTCTTGAGTAGTCTATCAGCAAACTTCTCAAGGTCATTGAGTTGTTTCTGAGATACTTCCTCATACATGTCTTTGAATGCTTTGGTGTACTTGGACGGTTTGGTTTTAGCGGTCTTATCGCCAGGAGCAGGTTTGTACGCAGACGGATCATCATCCGCCTTCTTGCCATGCTTCTTGAAGTGTGCGTCACGTTTCGCCTTAGTAGACTTCTTGAGTCCCTTGTGATAACGTGCGGGTTGAGTCCCTTCTCTGTCCTTGATGTCAGGATCTTGTTTCTCTGCAACTCGTTTTGCGGTTGCAGTCGCGATGGCCATCTTCTTGTCCATCGGCATGTCGGGGTTCTCGCGTTCCATTGCCTTCGCAATCTCTTCGCGTTTCTTGATCTCAGCGGGGGTCAACTTCTTCTCGACCAGTTCTACCGCATCCAACCACTTACGCATCTTACGGTCACCGGACTCTACGATAACGTAGTTTGCGCCCAGATGAGATACGACACCGACCTCTTCGCTTTCTTTGATAACAACAGTATCACCCAACTCAAAGAGTTCACCCTTGACAAACTGTTCTCTTGTTTCGGAAACAGTAGGCATCTCAATGTGACGCTTGAATGAGGTCTCTTCCTTGAGACCCATACCCTTACGCACATCATTGAACAACCTACGAGTGTCCTTGTCGGACATACCTTTGGGAACACCCTGAGTAAATGATTGGTAATCGTTCTCTTTGGCATTGGCACGTTGCTTGGACGCAGACATACCTTCGACACCTTCTGCATCGGGATCTCTGCGACCCGCAGACACGATATTGATGGACTCAAAGTTATAGAACCCGTGGCGTGCTTTCTTACCGTTGTATTTGTTCAGTAGGACTTCAAACTCACGTAGACGGTCTTCTCCGACTACCATGGTGATTCGTTTGTATCCTTGATCGTATAACTTGGCAGCAATGTCAAATACATTCTTAACACCCTTGTCCACCATGATGTTACGACCATACTTGGGGAACATCTTGCGTAGGTGTTTGACCTTGTCGGAGTAGGATAGAGGATCTTTGGGGCCAACAGACTGAGACACATAGACCTTCCAGTCAGCGCCACCAGCCTTCTTTGCGATAGTCTCTAATACTTTCCCATGCCCGATAGTAGGCGGATTCATTCTACCAAAGGTAAAATAAACCTCTTTAGCCTCTTCGACCAGATAGGATTTGAAATTCTTAATCACTCTTTTGACCACCTCGTTTCTTTTCAAGTTCACCCTTACGAACTTGAGGAAGCAACTTCCGTGCAAGTTTGTCGATCTTGGGTTTCATCTTATCTAGACGTTTCTCAATGTCCTGTCTACGGGACAGAGACAATTCGTCCTTGGGGGTGTCTTTGGTAATCTTCTTGAGGAACTGCATACGTGCCTGTTTCTGTGCACGTTTCTTTAGAGTGTCAACATTAGCAACTTTACGGGCAGCACGTTTGCGACCCATAGCAATCTTTGCTTTGTTCTTTTTGAGAGAGCGAGACAACTTCATACGTTGTTGTACGTTGAGTGCCTCATTCGGGGGATTCGTTGATGAATACTCAGCATCAGTTCCCGCACCGCTATCTCGCTTGCGCTTCTTTGCGTTGTACGCTTGTTGCGGATCGCCCGTCTGGGTGTAATCCACGTTCAGGAATGTCTTTAGGCTCATTGGTTTAGCCATGTTTACCTCTTTGGTTTATCCCATCCCTTCAGTATATCTGGACTGAAGTTATTATACGAAAATTCTAGACGGTCAACCAACTTGACCGCATCACCACCTAATTTGTCAATAGCAACAAATCCTTCTGCACCCGTTCTAACCTTATAACCTTTCTTAGTCTGAACAAAAGTGTCATATGAAGATATGCTATTAAGTTTATTTATAAGTTTTAACTTCGCAAGAACAATACTTTTTTGCAAATCAAACATTGCAACTAGATTCTTTTTGTTCTTCGGAGAGAAGAATTTCATGAGTGCATCCAGTTTGTCCTGCTGGGTCTTCTTACCCGCAGCGGTACTTCTCTTATCCATCTCTTTCTGAAACTTATCATTCAACCACTTGATTAAACCTGTTACGTGCGTATTAGTGTTAGAAATGACCATTTGTTGCCGCACAAAAGTGTTATTGTACTGTTCAATAAGTTGAGCAAGGTCTTGATTACGTTCTAACTCACGCAGTGTCGTACCGGAGATCTTATTGAAGATCTTACCCGCATCGGACAGATGCTTCGTCACTTCGGCAGTCTCTCTCTTATTCATTGTCGCACCGGACACATCACGCAACATGGCGTCTTGTGACCAGACGTTTGCGGAGTTCTTGAACTTGGATACGTCCACACCATAGGATGCTTTCAGTGACTCAAACGAACTGCCCGTGTAGGTGGTGTGCCATACGATACCGATCTTGGCCTTACGCAGTGCATCTGCCTGATCATAGGGTACAGCATAGATAATCGTGTTAGGGTGGAAGGTCACATACTTCTGACCCTCAATAGTCTCGGTGCTGAGATCTGGTTTTGAGAACAAGAAGTCACCCTGAATTATACCCTTTATACCAAGTTCTGGCAAATGTTTTAATGCAAGTTTCATCTTGTCTGCAAGGTCACCAGACATGTCACCATCGATCTCCGCCGCAGTCTTATAGACCTTGGGGTTCTTTGCGAACACACCCTTCTTGGCAACAAAGAACTCGCCATCGGTGGGATCTTGACCGCAGAAGATTGCGGGAGCACCATCCCACTTGGTAGATAGTTTAGAACTCGTCTGACCCGCCAACATGTCACGCAACTCGCGTAACGCATTGATGGCCTGTCGCGTACCACTCACACCACCATAGAGAACCTTGTCCTCAATGTGGGTCATGTGAGTGTTCTTCTGTTCTGTTATGAAATCGGTGAAGTTCATTAGAATTTTATCTTATTTCGGAATGACGGGTCTGGTTCTGCCCCAAGAAATGACTTTAGTTTGTCAACACCTTTTTTATAGAATGCCGTAACCTTATTCCAAGTCTTAGACATCCACCCACGAATAGTTTTTAACAGTTTTAATTCCTGTAACTCTATACTCTCACTGAGTTCCTCAGAGTCTTGCATAGAGTCTACAATAAGAGATATAACTGACCAGTAGTTGTACTCACCAGTCTTAACCTTTTTGATTTTACGAGATGATGTCTTGAATCTTGCCTGTAGTTTCATTGCATTTGCAATCTTCAAACAGTAAGCATCATCATCTACCGAATGTATTTTAACTGTACCACCATCGGCCGAGGCAACTAACATAAACTCAGCGGCAGCGTTTGAGGTTCTTCCAAACTTCTCGTATCCAGACATCGCCTCTCGTGCAAACTCAACCTTGAATGATTTAGATTCGTTGAACAGTTTACCCAACTCTTCCATACAGTCTTTATGTGCTTTCTCTGCCTTGTTTACTACAGGGTCAGTACCAGACTTAATCAAGGGTCTTAATTGAGATGGTGCGAGAGTGTTCTTTACAAATCCTTCTAGGACATCAACCGTTGCTTTGTATTGTGGGGATTTCTTGAGTTCGGGGTTGGAGTTCTTGGTTGCGGCCTCGAAGGTGGCAGTCGATTCTGCTTTACCGCCAGACATCAACTGTGCGATACCAATCTTAACAGAGAATCGCATATCACCAATCAAAACATCTGTCTTGGGTGTAATGTCAGACGCACCATGAGATTTCCAGAAGTTAGTCAGTGTCGCCTTTGCACGACCATACTGTTCTGCTTCTTTGTTCTTCAATGCGGGGTATTGTTTTAACACCGACTCAGCGATCTTGCGACCCGCGTCTAATGCTTTAGGATTACCCTTAATAATATTGAATACTTTATCAGAGATACCGTACTTTAGAGGATTATCAGTAATGGGTCTACCAGTAAGTTCGTAGAATCCCATCACGATAGATGCTTCATAATCCTCTGCTTTTAATCCCTCAGACAGAAAGGTATTAAACTTCTGCATTATTCGATTATTCCCATTGTTACAAAAGTGTATTATAACACTATTTATAATAAAATGGAAGTCGAATTTTGCTCTTCGTTGTATTTCTCTATGGTATTTTGCAGGCTGTTAACCCAATTGTCACGGTGCTCAATGAACACTTGAGGTTCATTATTGTCAACTGAGATAATGGTGACCAACTGAGTGATCGGCATACCCGTGCGTTCTTCCCACATGATGGCGTAGGCAGACTCTTGCATGAAGTAGTTCTTGATCCACTCAAGTCGTTTAGGTTTCATCGAAGTCTTGAAGTCTATGATTGATAGTTTACCATCGAACTCAGCAACACAATCCACGCGACCAGCCACGCCAAGGTGATTAGAGTATAACGGAGCTTCTTGGGCATATACGCGCCCAATACGATTGTCGAGAATATCCCGAACATCATTAAAAGAAGAAATAATATCGGGTGTGTAACCATCTCGGAAATCCTCCTCGTTATTGATGTACTTTTCGATAATTTCATGCACACGAGTACCACGACCCGATGCGCGGGTAGAGATCTTGTTGGCTTCTGCCTCACCGACTCGCTTACGCCACTTGGCGATAGAGTCGCGTGACAGTATCGATAGAACCGTTGTGATGGACGGTAGGTTAATACCCTCTGGCGTTTTGTACTTACGACCAGAGTCGGTAGTGACTGCGTCCATCTCAGTCAGTTCGACGTTTACGTGTTCAAACATTATTCTTCTATCTTTGCTCGTTCTAGTTTCTTGTAGGCTTCCTCAAGAGCAGATACCATGTAAGAAACATCTTCAGGTTTCAACTTACCGCCATTGACCACGTGGTGATATAAACGTCTTGCTTGTGCTAGTATGGTTTGTTCCACTTGTTCATGGATAAATGTCATGCTCGTCTAAACTCCAGTTCTTTTCGTGCGTATGCGGCAGCCTCTTCTAGAGCCTCCACAAACAAGTCAGCATGATGATCATATTGGCCAAACAAGCTTGTCTTATCCCCACTAGGCATTCGACATGCTTCAAGTTCCTGATCAATCAGATCTTTATACAATACCAAACCCTCAATGACTGGTTCACTGTTAGCACCCATGAATAGAGACAGTTCCAAACCCTCGGGCGTCATCCAAGAAGAAAGTTCAGATCGAACACCATCATCAATAATTGATGTTTTATATTCTGTCATTACACTACTCCGTTATCTAAAATGTAACAAATCCTTGCAGCAATACCCTCGAAACGATCACGATTCGGATTCCTCGTGGTTTCTGCGGCAGTACCGATTCGGATACCACTGGTTTCCACGAAAGATCGTGGGTCATTGGGCACACCGTTTTTGTTAACGGTGATACCTTTTGATTCTAATAGATCTGCTGCTTGTCGGCCACTCAATTTATGGTCTCCCAAGTCAAGCAGTATTATATGCGAATCTGTACCATCTGTCAAGCACTTATATCCATTTTCTTTGAATACACGCGCCATCTCTTTCGCATTCGTGATCACCTGATGAGCATAGACTCCGAACTCATCAGTATTCGCCTCAATGAAACACTGCGCCTTTGCGGCGACAATGTTCATCAGAGGGCCACCCTGAGAGCCGGGGAATACGGCACTATTGATTTTACGGGTATAGTCTGGATTGTTCCATAGGATCATTCCGCCCCGTGGCCCTCGCAGAGTCTTATGGGTGGTCGATGTAACGAAGTCTGCCCATGGTAATGGATTTGGATATGCACCACCAGCAACCAGACCGCTGTAGTGCGCCATATCGACCAGTAGGTACGCTCCGACATGATCAGCAATCTCACGGAACATCGACCAGTTGATGCGACGAGAATACGCACTGGCACCCGCTACGATCATCTTGGGTTTGACCTTGATCGCTTGATCAAGGATCTTTGCGTAGTCCAAGAATCCTTGTTCATCGACTCCATAAGAGTGTGACTCATAGACCTTACCGGAGATGTTTACCCACGCACCGTGCGACAGATGACCACCACTAGCAAGATCCATGCCCAGAATTCGATCTCCTGGCTCTAGGAAGGCAAGATAGATCGCGGTATTCGCATTCGCTCCACAGTGGGGTTGCACATTGGCAAACCCACAACCATAGAGTTGTTTGACTTGTTCAATGGCGAGATCTTCGATCTCATCCATATGGTCACATCCGTTGTAGTACCGTTTACCAGAATACCCTTCGGCATACTTGTTGGTAAAGACGCTACCGCAAAGATCCATGACAGACTGGGACGCGAAGTTCTCGCTCGCAATCAGTTCGATGGTGTTATTCTGCCGAGACTGCTCCCGCCACAGAACCTCTGCTACCCTATTGTCCATTACATGACCTCATTCCAGATTTCTAACGCTAACTTGTCCTGAAGGCGATACGCCTCCTTCTCCCATGGTTGTTCCATGTATTCCATGTCGGTGCAGTCCCGACCCTTCCAAAGTTCTTTGCCACCCGTGTACTTCAGTTCACCCTTGACATACTGCTTCACGTGAACCATCTCGTGACAGACCGCAGTGACGAACTCACGAAGACCGTGGTTCTTCATCAAGTCTCGGTCAATACCGATCTCGAAGACTCGGTCTTCCAAGTCCATGGCATACGCCATCATACCGTCATTCTTTTCCAAGTTCGCTTGAAACTCGATACCGACCACGATTTTGCGGTGGCGAGGCATCAACTTTTTGATCATGAAGTAACAGACCTTCTCAGCCAACTCACGATGCGCTTTTCGTCCACCCTTAGAAACAACAGCAATCATAATCATTCCTCAACTCAACTTTACCTATACATTATAGGCGATGGCGCAAGAAATGTCAAGAACTTTTTTTGATAATAAGTTGTTGATTTCTAAGGGTTTTCAAAAAAAGTTTTACCCGTAGGTTCCAAATCGGATGGCATTTCCTTGTTTCAGGTCAGCCAACACGTTCAGTACGTTCTGAGGCGAGGACTCACCATAGGGGTCATCATCCGCATCATCACGTAAGCCGGGTTCTGGGAGGAATGCCTCAACCACGCCATCAGTGACAATCATCGCATACCGCCATGAGCGCATACCGAAACCAAGATTGTTCTTATAGACCAGCATACCCAGTTTACGATTGAACTCACCCGAACCATCAGGCACAACTTTGACGTTCTGAAGACGTTGATCCTCAGCCCACTTGTTCATCACAAACGAGTCATTGACCGAAACGCAATAGATGTTATCGATTCCGAATTCATCGAATGCACCTTCGGACATCAGACGTTCAAAGTCCGGTAACTGATATGTCGAACACGTGGGAGTAAATGCGCCTGGCAACGAGAAGATCACATTGCGACCACTCCCGAACAGCTCGTCGCTACTCACGGTCTTCCATTCAAAAGGATTGTCACCTTCAATCTCGTTATTCCGAACACGAGTCTGAAAGTTTACTATTGGTAGTTTTGCACCACTATACATAATTTTCTCCATCAAGTTTCCAATCAATTACAAGGTGAATACGTTCACAGTCAGTGGGGTTATCTACTGAATGCATCTTGGTATGATCTATCCAATAGACCTTACCCACCTCCATATTCACCGTATCGCCATTGTTCATAAATGTAACGTCAGGGTCAGTGACGATAGGGATATGTATCCTTTTATTATCGCCCGTTCTTTCATCCTTATGTTCTGCAATCTGCGAATGTGGATTCATCAGATTGAACATAAACATGCTATACTTACCCTTCCCTAACTGGTCAGTCAACAACCTGTACAGGCTTTCAAAGAACTCCTCGTTGTAGTACTTGTCATATAACTCACCGTTCAATACCACATCCTGCTTGTACTCGTCGCTGTTCATATACTTTATGAGATCAGCAATCTTCCATGTACTCGCAGATTCCTCTATCGTCTTTCCCTCCTGATCCTTCGGCATAGAATACAGCAAAGGTAACCGTTCCAACTCATTGAAGAATGGGATGTACCTTTTACTGAACTTCGCAAATTCACCCATCCAGTCAGCATCATCGATGTCCGAGAAGAGATCGATGTAATGACTCACATCGACCTCACCCAGAACCTTGATTGTATTAAGCGGCGAGGGCATACTCTACCGCTTTTTCGACTGCCTTGACTTTGCGAGTCTGGTTCTGACCAAACCATGCAGAAGTCAAGCGAGTATCAACCTCACGACCCATCTTGTGGTCAGTCAGGTAGGTCACACTATTAAGTGCAGACCACCATGAACCAGCACCGAACTCAGCGCCAGGCTGGGTCTCCAAGAAGGAGTATGCCAGTTGACCGTTGCTGGTCAGATCTTTGAAATCTTCCACAGTGACAGGCTTCTTACCAACATAGGTTCGCGGGAACACTTCGTTGTAGTAGTTGATCAGAGACTTCATATCGTATCGCTTGGACGCGAGGAACTCAGCAGTATCTTTGTACTTCGCAAACTTCTCAGATGCGATACCTAGTGCTTCCTTCACCTTGTTAGGGTTGAACTGAGAGCGGTGGTTGATCTTGCAAGAGTTCGCAACCTTCTGTCCCAGAGATAGGGTCAGAGTGTTGTTGCAGACCACGCGAATCGGAGTGAATCGAACATCGACTGACTTACCGTACATGTGTGGGTTTGAGAACAACAGGTAAGAATCGACTTGGTCGCCACCAAGGATGTCAAACGACTCCTTGACTTTTGCAAGACCCCAGACCATCTGACCACCTTTGAGTGAACCAGCGGTGTGCATTTCCATGTCACCCGCAGCGCAGTACTCAGAGAAGAACTCAAACGCCTCTTCGTTCTGAACAGGTTCCCAGTTCTCACCGACGATGTCTAGAACCTTGTTGTCAGATGTACGCACGAGCGCCTTCTGAGACTCAAGTTCAACACCTGATGCGGTAGTCAGAACTTCCTTCTGTACCGTCCAATCCAGACCAGCCTGTTGCATGATCTGTTGCGGTGATAGGTCTGCCGCGACCTTGGTGCCAAGACCGTGCCACGGGACATCGCCCGCATATGCCATCTGGGCTTGACCGTTGATGATTTCTACTTCATGACTCATTTTCTTCTCCTAGTGAAAAACTTTCTCGACACCGTTTACCACGATGTAATTCAAATCCATTGCACCCTTGATCTGGCGACCAGTGCGTTCCAAAACGGCATCGCACATGAGTTCCCAACTTTCGTTGACAGTCTCACTTTGATCCAAAACAAGTTGCATCTCTTTATAGTTGAGAGCAATCTCAACCCGTAGTCCGGTGCGGAGATCCACACCTTTCAAACCATTAACCAACATTTAGTACTCCACTCGGTCATGAATTGCGACAGCACCGTAGAAGGCACCACCAAGTAACTTTTCGCACAGTTGCGAGAATCGTGAATCCGAAGTCGAACCGTAGTTGCCTCCGAACATCGTCTGTTTGCCTTCCGCGCACTCAGGGATCAACCGGAGGATCTTACGACCACCGATAGGTTCTGCCATCACGAGTTTAACCGCAGGGGCATCCTCACTAGGCTCAAAGGGGCCTTCACAGTTGGTGACACACAGTCTACCAGAGTAAGAGGATACACCACCGTTGGTGCTGTCACCCAGATTGCTTCGATAAACATTGATCGTCATTCCCATATCTATACTTCCTTTCTCATTATCAATACAAGTATTTTACACTAGTCAGCAACAAATGTCAACAGCTGATCACACATATTTTATGTGTTTTTTGATGTCCCACTTTTCTTCGATAGGATCGCCGTACTCGTCTTCATCGACCACGATGTAGGCTACAGTCTTCTTGACATTGGCGTAACGATAACCTTGACCGGGCCCTCCGACCCATACGATGTGAGGATACTCAGCAAACCATCCATCGGCATTCAGAGAATACTCGAAATAGTTACCCACCTCTTTTTCGGTGAACTGTCCAATACAATCAGAAGACCAAGTGTAAAATGCCATCCCTGCAACCTCATTCTCAATACAAGAGTATTATGAAGGATTCTGAGAGAAAAGTCAAATACTATTTTGTTATATGCTTATAACTTTTTCGTATTAAGTCCGAAAAATGTGAGGGAGATACGGTCTGCTCCACCGAAGTGTGGATTGTGGAGGGTTTGGGCATCAAAGGCAATAGCACGATTCTCTACCCATTCAACATACTCATCCTTTACGGTAGTCCCCTGACCCTCCGTACCAAGCATGTAGAGTACACCAGACCTCTCGAAGTTACGGTCAATGTGTTGCGGAATCTTCGCACCACGGCCCTCTAGGACAGGGAAGGTCTCTAGGGGGTGTCGGAAAAACGTCATCAACTGGACTTTGACACCTAGCACCTCATCGATTTGTGTCGAGATATCGTCAAACGCATATCTAAGGTTATCGCTACGGTAACAATCTATCCAGTCTGCCACCGCATAGTATGCACCACCTCGTCTCTCACCATAGTCATATGCACTGTACATACGGCACTCATGATATGCCTGTACCAGTTCATCAAAGGCATCAGGTTCCAGAAAGTTGTCAACTATCTGTATCATGAGTATAGATGTCTATCATCTCTTCCTTACCTTTTACCTTGATCTGTCCAATATGCTTGGACTTGATATCTATAAGTTGATCTTTGGTAAAGCTGGAGTAGATGGTTTTGTTGTCGATGTAGTCACCACGGGCTGCGGTTGCTTCAAGGCGGGCAGCAAGGTTGACTGCATCCCCAATGACGGAGTAGTCAAAACGAGATTCACTACCCATATTGCCAACAATGCAGTCACCTGTATTGACGCCAGTACCGACATTGATGGGGGGTAGACCTTCGTCAAGAAATCGTTGTCTAAGTACATTAGTTTTTTGCTCTATCTCTATTGCAGATTTGACGGCCATCTCTGCGTGGTTGTTACAAGGTAGTGGTGCGTTCCAGAATGCCATGATGCAATCGCCCATGTATTTATCAATGGTTCCACCATTTTGCAAAATAATATTTGTCATTTCATTGAGATAGTTGTTGATCAATGCGACCAGTCCTTCAGGATCGTCATTGTTCTTATAGTGTTCTGAGATGGGCGTAAACCCAACAATGTCCATGAAGAGAAAGGACATCTCCTTCTTCTCTCCACCCAGTTTCATCAGACTCGGATCTTTAGCCAGCATGTCAACCATGTCGGGAGATAGGTATGTACCAAATTGTCCCTTGATCATCTGTTTTGCTTTGAACTGAGTATAGAACTGTACAAAGGAACCGTGTGCGAACACCAACACTAGAGTGAGAATAGGAAATACCGGATCGACTAGATAGAAGTAGGTTGCAAAAGTGTCTGTCGAAAAGATGTAAATCCCAGCAACCATAATACCAAATATCATACCGGATACTGGTATACTAGCCGCCCTGAGCAGAGCTAAGAGTATAACACAAAAAACAATAGTTGTCAAGAGCTCATATAAAATAAATTCATCCGGTCTCTTGATCACTACTCCGTCGATCATGGTCTTGAGTAAGTTTGCTTGAATGTCGTGCGGGTACATGGCTCCCATGGGTGTGGACACCACATTAGATCCCTCGAAGGTTGCACCCATGATCGCGATTGATCCATCTGGGATCTGATCCATATCCACCAGTGAGTATCGCTTGAACTCATTCCAGTATGCAATGTTCACATTACCCGAACTGTCTGTCATGATCGATTTGAAGGCTGGGATACGGACAAACTCAATACCATAGTCATCCGTGGATATCTGGTAAGATATGTCTCCTGCCGCGACTCTGAGTATGTCCAGTGCGAAGGCGGGGTACAGTCGATCATCAAAGTTTACCAGAAGAGGTTGTCTACGAACAATGCCGTCGATGTCTTGCGTTGAAGATATTGTCCCGTAACCCCATGCTGCGTTGTGTATCTTATCCTGTGCAAACAACATACCAGCGGAAGGAGAGAGGAAAGATTCTACCGCTTTGTCACCAAAAGCGGCAACTCCTATCCGTGGTGGTCTGTAATCGGTTTTAGTCCGATTAGATGGTGTGATAGCAACCACAGACTGTTTGTAGGTCAGAGTCTCAGCAAAGGCATCGTCTCCGCCCCATCTATCTTCCTCGGAAAACAAGATGTTGATACCGATAAGGCTCTCACCCATCTTGTCAATCTCTTGTGCCAGTAACTCACGGGGAATGGGGTACTGTCCTAGTTTGTCTAGGGTCTTCTCGTCTATGTCTACCAGTACGATCTCGGACGGTTTTGTGTCTTGGGCTCTTTGCAGAGAATCAAAGAAAGAGAGTCTAGCACTCTCCAATAGAAAGGGGTCGAATAACCTTATTGTCACCATGACAATAAGAGTGACCAATACGTGCCATGTCTTCATTGTACTATGTTTATCACCGTGTCTTGTCCATTTATCTTGACTGGGTCAAGTTGTTTACCGTCCTGAGACATATTTATAAGGGTGGATGCATCCTTGTCTACTCGGATCTCTGCGATGTCATTGACCTCTCGTCTCACCGTTACCTTGTCACCTTCTACTATGGTAGCAAACTGAGTAGTGGGGTCAAACCCCTCTTCTGTACCCTCTAGAGACAGTTCTCCGGTGCTTTGTCGTTCCTTTAGTAGTTCTTCATCCAGACTGTCAAAGGCTTCAAGCAAATCCTCCAGTAGTTCAACATCAAGGAAGTTTATGTCCAACTCAGTGAACTCCAGATAGTCTCGTTCCAACTCTTCGTTTTGTAACAAGTCTTGATCAAGGAAGTCTATGTCAAGGGGGTTGATGTTTCGGTCAGCCCTTGTAGATAACAATAACTCTTCCTCAGTTTCTTTCTTCTTGGGTGGGTTGATGATCATGATGTTGTTCAACATGTCCAGAGTCAGATCTAGGATGGCAGGACTACTTGGTGGTTCCTCGGCAACATAAGTGTTGGTCGCTTGGAAAGGTTCGTTCAAGATAACCTCACCAGCCATAGTAGACACAATGATCTCACCAGACGAAACTCCGTTGACATCCGGTAATAGGACTACGAGGGTCTGCCCTAGTTCATCTACGGTTACTGTGAAGTCTGTTCCCCGAATACCGATGGATGCGGTAGGGGTTCGTAGGCGTACATTCTCTTTATTGACCTTACCCAGTTCACCTGATATGAACCTTGCTGTACCCTGTGCAAAGGTCATGGCAAGGTCTGATTTACTGGGATCATCATCAAATACCACATTATCGATCACGATACGGGTATGTTCTGTCATTCTTAGTTTGGAATCATCAACAAAACGCACCTGAAGGCGACCCTCGCCCGTGCGAAGGTCGTCCTTAGACACTACATCCTGGCCAGTATTCGGACGAATAGAGGCCTCATCTCTGAGGATCTCTCTCCACCCGACAGCACGATCTACGTTCCCTACATCACTCGCATGTAGTGTTGAGACCGGAATCAGACTGGCTGATGCACATAGTAGCAGCAGTTGTACTTGTTCCCGAACCATTAAAATCTATCTCCAGCGTATCTTTCTGTAAGGTAGATTCTTGGTTTACTGTAATATCATTATAGTTACCAGAACCACTAATCACAAAACTGTGACCATCATACCCACTACCATCATAGACTAGATTATTATTATCTCCAACAATATCTAGATTAAAGGTCAGACTAGACGCATCGATATTCACATCGGCCGTGTTGAAGTCACCGTCCAATACAAAGTCAAGGTCTAGATCATTAGCAGTATCTAGTGATCCGACATCGAAGTCCAGATCATTGTTACCGCCAGTTATGTTGATTACATAGTCTCCGTTGGTCGCACCGTACACGTTGTCTTTATCAACATCGAACAGAATGTCGTTTGTCGATCCCGCCACATCAATATCAATTGTCGATGTACCGAAGACCGAACCAATCAAGGTATTGCCGCTTCCGGTTTGATTGACGCTGAAGTTCATATTCGCGCCGTTCAGAACCATCTTGGTGGTGTCTGTAGTAGACCCACCTATGACATTACCCGAACCGTCCTGTACGATATCGATGGATGACCCATCTCCTATCTGATCAATGTATATCTCATTGTCTGCGGCAAGTGTTGCGGCCGCAAAGCTGATTACGAACATCACGGCAAACTTAGTATGCCTAACGCTCATTGGTTTTCTCCATTAAAGTCCAGTACTTCTTATCGCTTCCTTGCAATATCAGTTCTAAGACACCAGCCTCTATTGCACGTTGAGTCGCGATAGAGACGCTTTCGTTTTTGGTTACTCCTGACTCTACTTCTACCAGTTCAGTACCCTGTTCTATAAATCTAAATACGTCCCCACCATAAGCGGTAGATAGTATGGTCTTGCTTGTTATTACATCAAGCAGAACCTCACCAGTTGCAACCGACACAAGTCTGATATTAATCGTCACTGTGTCAACACTATATTCACGAGAAGATCCGATACCAAGATATCTGGCACCAGCCCCACCCGTCTCTACAGAGGTGTCGAAACCTACGATACCACCTGCAATAATCATACCAGCAAACGTCAATGCTGGTAATTTTTTCGATTCTTCTCCTTCATACGACTGTCGAGTCTGCCTGATCAGTTGTCGTTCTCTGGTCACATGATCAAGAACTTGACGATCCACGACACGGAAAAACTCTCCGTTAGCCGCACGCTTCAGTGCCCTGATCAGATACACTGATGGCGCTTGGGTCACTGCGGAACTAAACGAAGTCCCTCCACTACTGTTCTGTCTCTTCTGTCCCGTCTGATCGGTAAACTGATAAACGGCTACCGTTGGTTTCCTTGTGGGTGCTGAGACATCCTTCAGTTCTTTCTGAAGCAATGTCAGTTGTACTTTAGGCTCTTCTGGTTTTGGTAAAACCAATTGAGAGTTCATGCTAGCACAACTAGATCCCAAAATCACCAATAGGGATAGTAATGACAGTCGTACTACCGTCTTCATCCGTTATCGTTAACTCCACACTATCGCCATTTTTGACGTATGTTATTCCTGTTCCTTCGATGTTGAACGATCCAGTATCACTGGGGTTCTCACCGAACATGCTATCTACAATCTGTCTCGACAGTGTAGAGTAAATCCTACTTTCTACGTTACGTATAAACTTCGCAAGAGTCGTATTCTCTGCGTCTCTTTCGATCTCGTCCTGAAGATCCTCAAGTTCCTGTTCAATGGCTTCCTTACGAGAAGTCTCTTGATTCTCAATGGTCAGATAGTGACTCGACTGATTGATCCCACTGAATGAAGGGGATTTGAATTGATGTTCGATAGGCGCAGCAACCGACTCAGTACAGAACGACAACAATACGACTCCAACGCCGGCCGCAAATGCTCTGAAATAAAAGGTACGCAAGACATTATTCATTATTTTCTTCCTCGTTCACCCTCTTCATTTCAATCGCCGTATCTAACTTCTGTTGCAATCGAATGATATCATTATCCAGCATTCTGACACGGTCAATCAATGCAATCAAAGTCACCATAGTCGCATCAAGTTGTTGTTCAACTTCTTCCGTAATGGTCTTCCAGACAAAGTAAATCATATAGAGCATACCAACTGCCGCGACAACCGGAAACCCAAATGACTTTACTACTTCTACGAAGTCCATCAATCACGCCTTGCATCTTCTTTACCGTCAGCGCGACTGATGCGATTGAGGTCTGGTCTTATTCCCAGAACAACACACAGAGTCGTATCCATACGAACCATATCATGATTCATAGTCTTGACGCGATTGTCTAGGCTCCCCACAATCCCTTTGATTGAGTTCACCTGACCAATCACGCCGTCCATAATGTACTTGAGTGTCAGAAACATAAAGAATCCACCAATCAAAGCGGATGCAATAGGAAACCCTAATTCTTCTATTAGGGTGAATGCTTGTTCCATGCTCGTATTTATAAGTATAAATATCTGCATGAGGAAACTGTTTACGCTATTTCTATTTGTAGTCTTCTTTTGGTCATGGCCTGTCCGACTGTTCAGCAGTAAAAACAACTGTTACTTCTGGACATTGGAACAGTTGATCAAACACGGAGGTAAACCAGAATGGTATGCATCCAAGCGATGGATAGGGTATCACGTTGTCTGGGTTTCACCGGAAGGAACCAAATGGGAATACACCCTACCTAAGATGAAACGAAACACTCCATGGTACAAGATGTTATTCTACGATGGAAAGGTCAGACGATTCAGAAGCCATAGGAAAGATCAATGAGTCTACCCATACAGTTATTAATCGGTCAGATTGTCGCAATCTTTAGTCTGATACCCATGGTAATGTATGCCACTCCGGTACAGTGGGCAATTTTCGGAGTCATGTATTTCGGTATCATGACCTTTGGTATCACCATGGGATACCACCGATACCTATCTCACAAGGCCTTTGAGTCGCCTCTGTGGTTTGAATATGTGATGTTATTCTTTGCACACATTATGATGGTAGGGCCCGCGATTGTCTGGGTTGCCAATCATAGGGAACATCATCTGTTCACCGATACCGACAAAGACCCACACTCTCCCACTCACAAGGGGTATTTTTACTCGTACTTCTTGCAAGTGTTCACGACAATCAACTTCAAGTATGTTCGAGACTTGCTGAAGGTAGATAGGTACAGAGCACAAGTCAAGTACTATTGGCAATGTCTGTTCGTCTGGGGATGTTTCTTATCTCTTATTGATCCATTCGCACTTGTCTATGCGTGGCTCGCACCAGCGGGTCTGGCAAAGTTGGTAGGATCACTTGTGTTTAGTTACTCACATAGGGGAGGAGAACCACACAGTGATTGGTGGTTAGGGATGATAACCTTCGGAGAGGGGTTTCACAAACAACATCATGATAACGCCCACAATGCCAGTTTTCACAGACATGACATTGCGGGGATTATCATAAGGAACTTCTTTACTGCGTAGTATCCCAACTATCTCTGGGATACTTGTCCTTGCGCTTGTATTTGGTGCGATCCCGCTGAACCTTATGTCCATAGGGACTATCGTTGTCAAACAGTTCCTTTGCGAAACGAGGTTTGACTTTTTGTTTTTTCATCAGAACACCTGCCACATATCTTCGCGAATCTTTTGCCACTCTTGAACTGTCAGAGAGACCTTGTAGGAGTCACCCTTGAAGACCTTCTCTGCTATCTCAATTACAGTTTCACGTGACTCACTATAATTAGATTCTGCCACTTCTTGACACTCGAACACTACCTGTCCAAACTTACTCATAACGAACCTCCTTCATACCTTCATATTTTCCCATCGGAACATCGATCTCTTTCTTGATAGAGCCACTATCAAGTGCGTCACCAATTATGTCCATTGCAGCCCATAAAGAGTTCATGTCTTTACCACCAACATGCCAACCGTACTCCTCCGTAGGAGTGTGACCATCTTTCCAGTTATAGAGTGTAAAAGCAACACCCTCATCAGTCATCACTGCCCACTCACAGTTCCACTTAGCATATGGATCAGGATCAGTATAGTGGGGTTCACCCAATATAGAAACGATCTTATCGTAGGTGGTGAAAATAGAACCTCGGTAAGCCGTTCCATTCACCTCTTCCCAAGTCGCTGGTCTCATAAGAACTCCTTTCTCAGTTTCAATACAAGTATTATACCGAAGAGAACAAGGTTTGTCAACACTTTTTTTAGGTATTATCGCCATCACGGTATTTGATGTCAGACTTATCAAATGGCTTACGGTCTGGTTTCTCCCACGGCAGTGGGATTTGTTTACCCGCCTTGCGTTCTTGCCGTATGTGTTCAGAAACATATATGAATAAACACGACACCATTAAGAGGATTCCGGCAGCAGCACCTACAATAAACTCCATTAGTTTCGTCCGTAGGTATCGTGTACATGCAACTGGATGATGGCATAGTGTAATACCTTCATCAGATCAGCACGGTTGTAACCGTTCTTGTTACCATACCGTTGAGCGTACTTCATGATGTTACCGATACAGAAACCATCACCGTGGCCACCGTCAATGATGAACTCGGTTGCTTGGAACTTGTTCTTAGAATAATGTTCGCCATAGGTAGAGTCGATGTACTGTGCCAACTCGCCAAGTGACTGATCTTCATTGTATTTATACTTAATGTCTGCCATAGGGCTTCTCCAAATGAATTTCACGTATTATATCAAAGGGGTGGGGGTTTGTCAAGTACTTTCTAACGAATCAACGAAATCGTGTATCGCATCAAATGCCTGTTCTTCCTCTACGAATATACCGCCTCCGATGTGTCCGTAGGGAAACTTGAATGCCAGAGTGAATCGTGGGCAGTTAGTCCACGCGGTGTGCCAGAAGTGATGATCGGGTTCGTCCTTGCGACCAAACCTATACCACCTCGCCTGCCATCCCCTCACATCTGGTTCAGTGATGATCTCATCATTCACCATGTCATAGTAAGAGAAGTATCCGTCTCCAGACTCACTCCAAGTAATGATGATCTGATACCCGTGGGCGTTCCAGTTGGTGTGCCATCCTACAAACCCATTAGGTGGGTAGAATGATGTCAGAGAGTTAGACCTCGCACCGAACAACATGGGGAGTTCATGCTTAGTCCATTGTTTCAGGGGTTCAAATACATCTGGTCGCACAACAGCGCCAGGAGCAACCTGAAACCCATAGGCCTTCTCAGGAAACCCTATGTGTTCCAGATCGTTCTCAAGTAGTTCGTAAAGATACTCGGATTGACAATACTTCTCCCACTCCTCAACCGGCACATCTACCTGAAGGTTTGATGCCAGTTCATAACACAATTCCTTGTGTTCGAGAAACATATCCAGAGTATCGTCAAGGGTCTTCAACAGATCCTTGTTACGAATTACAATCTCAGCCATCTTCTTCACATGCCTGAATTACGTTGGGGAAGTGACCACGGAGGATCTCCCAACACTTCTCTGCAACAACCATATGTTCCTTCTGAGTACCGTTACCCATACGCAACTCGCAGTAGTGAATCCACGAGCGAAGAGAACCTGCCATATAGAGTGTGGATTTAGTGTTTCCTTCGGGTAGAACTGCGCGAGCCTGTTCCTTGGCAATACCATTATCCAACGCCCAGTTATATGCTGCCTTGGATGCCGCAATAACCTCGGACTGTTTCATGTTCCAGTTCTCGTACAGGCGTTCATCGGTTGACTTGTCACCACCCTTACCGATATCTTCTATGTCGAGTTCAATTGAGTTCTGACGGTTCTTAGGGTCTTGCAACCTTGCGCCCCGTAACTCAAACTCATCCTGCACAGCATACCGTTGCGAGAACTCCTGAAACGCGAATGATCGATGCCGTAGGATCTGTCGTGCGATGTCACGAGTCGTTTTGATCTCCATGGTGATATGAACCATCTCGAAAGGTGACCAATGACCTTCACGGATCAGATACTTCACCAGACCTTGGGCAGTCTTCTTGTTGCTTTGATTAGAAGGATTACTAACCCTAGCAGCATACGCCACCAGTTCCTCGGCCGTATGACAACCTGTAGTCGCTGATGGGTTACTCATGGCAACCAAACTCACACTACTCATTAAAAAATTCCTCACTTTGGTTTATGTTCATTGTTTTGAAATCAATACCTAAGTTGATTCTTACACCAACATCAGATTTTCTATGTACCGAATGCCACGCCTTGTGGTTGAACAGTACCCACTGATCTTCCTTCATCGTGTATTCGGTCTTCACTTCCAGTTTGTTCAGATCCGGTATACGGAACTTCTCCAACTGTTCAAAGGGTGCGATTTCTTCATACCACTTAGTCACCTCACCCTCACCACGCAACAAGCAAAACATACTAGCCTCCCTACCATGACCTTGATGGGGATGCAATAGTTCACCACCATTCTGAATCTGTAGGATAGGCATAGTCTCATCGTGCGGAATACCAAACTGTTGATATACCGCATCTTGAATCCACCTGTTAATCATCGGAGGCATATCGTACTGTTCAATGACAATACGATTCACCAATCCATATTCACGGAGCATCAATATCTGTCTGCGTTTGATCTCACGTGCTTCGCGCACACCAGCATACGCTTCTACTTTATCCCACTCATCCCAACTAGCCGTGTTGATGATATGGTGTGGTCGTTGTCTGTGTTTCAGAAATGGGTGGGGAGCGTTATTGGACTCCACCACCTCTTCCGCCCATTTCAGACACAAGGATTTTATATATCCAAGGAAGTCTGGTGGGGCAGAAATTTCCTTTACATGGGTCATTCTAGTATTTCCAATGTTATGTTTTGACACACTTCAGTGATCTCAGGATCACTAAGATTAACATCTTTATCTATACGTACCCAATTCAATACTGCCTTCGCAACAACCGGAACAGTTGCAGCGGCTCCCTCATCATACCCCACACCCCAACCGTCCTTGAATCCAAAGAATCTGCCGATCCAGAAGGACAAGAACATTAGAATGGTGGTGCACAGAGGCCAAATAAAATCCATAGTAATACCTATAGTTTGAAGTTCTGGAACTTATGATTTTCCTGCGCGACTCGTTGTCCCGATGTACTACGATCAAACAGTGGTTTATCATCCCATCCCTTATCAGCAGGATTCGGGAGCATCTCATCATCATCGTCATCGGACAGACGCATCTTACTACGGTCAACCTTTACCGTGAATCGATTGTGTCGAGTCGGATCATTGTACCGATTCTTCAACTGCTTGACCATGATCTTACCCAGACTGTTCAACTCGTCGTTAGAGATCAGAGCAAACATCAGGTCAGCCGTTGCAGGTAGACCGAATGATTCTGAAGTATCCTCCAGACCGACATCATCATTGTTGTACCCACCACGAGTAGTCTGGGTAGCAGACATGATAGGCACATTGAACTCAACAGCAAGACCACGCATCTCTTCCGCAATACTCTTGATATAAGAGTAAGAGTTGATTGCACCACCCATACCCTTCATACGAGACGAGGCACAGATATTCAAGTAGTCAACAAAGATCAACTGAGGCACAAAGTTCTTCTTCAGTTTCAGTTCATTCAACAGTGCACGGAAGTGACTGGTGTTTGCCTGTCCTGTAGGATACTCTTTGATGATCAGTTTACCTTGGGTCTTCGCAGCGATCTGGGATACCTTATCAGTAAACATTTCTTTGGACAGGTTCTCCAGTTGATCAATAGGAACATTCAATAGGTTCGCATCGATGCGTTCCGCAATACGTTCCTCTGCCATCTCCATAGTGATGTAGAGTACATTATGTCCTTGACTCAGTGCACTGGCAGCGACATGACACATAAACAGAGACTTACCGACACCAGTACCAGCCAATGCAATGTTGAGTGTCTTGTTGGGTAAACCACCTTTAGTGATTTGGTTAAAGTAGTCCAGATCAAAAGGTATCCTCTCTTCCTGCTCATGATAAAACTCATATCGACCATCGACATTCTCAAGGTAGTCGTGACCAATGTTGGTATCAAAGGTCACACCCAAGGCCTTACTCAGTACATCAGGAATGGCATTCTTCTGCATGGTCGCATGTTTGCCATCAATAATACTGATAGACTCCATGACCGCATTGTACACGGCACGATCCTGACACCACTTCTCGGTACGTTCAATCAACCATTCAAGGTTCTCAGGTTCCGGTGTAAAGATGTTGGGTAGAAGATCCATCGCAACACGATAGTTATCTTCACCCAGAGATTGATTCTCATCAACCTCAATCTTGAAAGCTTCTAGTGTGGGTAGTACATTGTACTTGGCGACAAACTTGGTGACTTCTTTGAAGAGTCCACGATAGACTCCGTCAAAGTAGTCCGGTGTTATGAACGGAAGAACCTTCCGCATGTAGGGTTCATTGGTCAGAAGGTTCCGTAATACCGTCTGCTCCAGATTGATGTTCAGCATGTAAGTCCTCTAGCATATCTTCGGTTGCAAGGATAGCGTTAGTCTCGTTATCCTTGGCAATCATTGTTCCTTCGGTGATAGCCTTTTCTATCACCGCACTCAGTATTCTACCAACATATGCTTGAAAAGTCAAGTCTTCTGTTGTTAAATCTGGATCTGGTGTGGAAACAATAGAGAAGTTGAAGGAGATGTAACCATCCTCTTCCTCAATAGCGTCAAATGAAATTGTACCGAAGGAGATAACCGTTTCAGGGTACTCCTCCAGTAGTCTAATGTTCCACCCATGGATATCATCAGCTGGGACGATTTCATAGTGGACATTTTCACTCAACATTTGTTCAATGTCATTCGGCATTAGCAATCTCTTCCATGTCAACTTTCTGTGCAAGACCAATGGAGTACTGTGACTTCAGAAACTCTGCGAAGTCCGTCTCCGCAAAGATGGGTGCCCAGAACTCTTCTTTGAGTGTATCTGCTAACCGTACTTTTGGTTCAAGGATCTCTCCAGTTTCCCGATCAACACGAGCATACCAACCATTGGAAGGCTTAGTACAATAGTTACCAGCAAGAGCAACGTCCAGAAGACCGCTATAACGCTGTACACCACCTTCCCAAGAAACTGAGATAGGGATCTTAGACTTCTCTTTAACATAACGAGACTTCTCCACGTTGATGACAAAGTGATACCCTTTGATCTCAGTACCGACCTTGTCTTGTTGCCTTCCTAGAATCCAGATGTTGTCGGCACTGTAGTAGATACCAGTACCTCCACCCACGATATCTTTCGGGAAGAGACCAATTTCTTTGTAAGTGTGGTTGACGGCAAGCATGGGAATGTTCTTCATAGTCAAATACGGAGTACACATTCTGAACAAACCCTTTAGAGCTTTAGCACGGGACATATCTGCCACAGACTTCTCATTGAGTGCATCCTCCAATTCCTTTTTGGATGCGAGATTACCAATCGAATCAATAACGATAATAACGTCATCGCTCCGGTCAAGTTCTTCAAGTTGATTGATTAGATCAATCTTGAGTTCCTCGACATTGGCAATGGGCGTATGCAACACCCTGCCGGTGTCAATTCCAAACTGTTCAAAGTAAGATTGGGGACTACCAAACTCACTATCATAGAACAACATAACTGCATCTTTCTTAGCCTTCAAATAAGCACCCGCCATTAGCAGGGCAAATGAAGTCTTAAAGTGCTTGGAAGGCCCAGCAAGAACTGTTAGGCCAGGCGTGACACCACCGTCAATACTTCCGCTCAACGCGACATTCACCATCGGAACATCGGTTGGCACCATATCTTTTTCTGTGAAGAACTTACTCTGATCCAAGACCTCGGTGGTCTTGATCTTACTGTTCTTCTTTAGTTTGTCCATAATCGACATTGTTTGACTCCTCACGGTCATCTAGTTCATATTGTTTGCGATAATCGTTGTTTATCTTAACACATTTTTCAATCAATGTCAAGTCTGGATCAAACAAATTAAATGCACGGGTGTCCTTGGGGAAACAAGCACCACCGAATCCACGTTTACCATCGTAGCCAGGCACACGGGTGTGACCGATACCAATTCTAGGATCTCGACCAATCGCCTTTGCGACTGTGGGATAGTTACAACCAAACTTCTGAATCGCATCATACATCTGGTTGAAGTATGTTACTTTCATAGCAAGATAAGAGTTCACACCATATTTGATGAATGCCGCTTCAGGGCCAGAACAGAAGATGAATTCAGTTGCGTTACACAAACTGTACACATCATAGAGTTGTGCAAGTCCCTGACAGGCATCGGGATGTCCACCAATAATATGATAGTCAGCATTGACAAACGCTTCCTTTGCACTAGACTCAGTCAAGAACTCAGGATTGATTGTCAGTCGTTTGATGTCCTCTTCAAAGATAGAGGAGTACAATCGATCCACGATATCGGGGGTGATTGTTGATTTGACAACGACACCACCTTCGGTGTGTTCAAGAAGTTTCAGTGCCGCATCTTCTACGATAGAGGCATCGATGAATCCACTGTCAGCCATCGGTGTCGGTGCACAGATGAATGAGATGTGAGGCCCCCACTCGACCAAGTCATCAATCGTAGTATTGTACTTGGGGTCAACATAGAACTTGTCGATCTCAGGGTGAGTGAATGCGTAGTCCACCGCACCACCTACAAACCCGTGACCCACAATACCAATCTTCAATTTGCCCATTACCTCCTGCACAGTTCCGTCAGGATTAATGTTTCGCATACCATCATCAGCCATTTAGTTTACTCCGTAATATTCTTTATACCATCGAACAAAGGCGGCGACACCTTCCTCAATGTTCACGATGGGTTGATACCCAAGTCCTCTCAGTTTTGTCGTGTCACTCCAAGTCTCTAGAGTGTCAGCGGGATGACGAGGAGCGAGAACCACATCTGCCTCTCTTCCCAGTTCATTACTTATGCAGTCGATAAAGTGCATCAACTCAACCTGTTTGCCCCTACCGATATTGTAGATCTCATTGTTCTCGGTATCAGAAAACATTGCGAGTTTGATACCCTGAACAATATCACCGATATAGGTAAAATCTCGTTTCATCTTACCGTAGTTGTATGCCTCAATAGGTTCACCCTTGACAATCGCATCGGTAAATTGGAATAGTGCCATGTCTGGTCTGCCCCACGGGCCATAGACTGTGAAGAATCGAAGTCCCACATTGTACAGGCCAGAGATACGGAACTGACATTCGTTGATGTACTTGGTGTAGGCATAGGCATTCAACTGGTGTCCGGTCACTTCATCCTCAGTCCAGCCTGTGGGAGGAATAGGTGTACCACCGTAGACTGAACTAGTGGATGCATAGATGACCTTGTTCACATCATACATCTTACAGACTTGGATCAAGTTCTGAGTAGCATCGATGTTGTCTTGGTGATACATCACCTCCCTACCAAACGAGTCTCGTACATTAGCACGAGCAGCAAGGTGCATTACCATATCCGGTTTGATTACAGCGAATGCACGATCCAACTCATCAAAGTTTTTGAGGTCACACGGAAACACATGGTGACCATGTGAAATAACTCTGACCTTCTTGAGATTGGGATCATAGAAGTCGTTGAAGTTGTCGATACCAACGACATCAAACCCATCATCAATTAGTGAAGCCATGAGGTGAGTGCCGATGAATCCGGCAGCACCCGTGATTAATATTCTCATCATCCGTTCCTATAAATGTATTCTAATGCTCTATCCGCCTCTTTATCTAGAGGTCTGTTTTCATACCAGTTACCAGTCTCGCGATCTAACTCACTACACATCTGTGCAATCTGACCCGCAGTAATCGGATAACCCTTGGAGACAGCATTACCCGCGATAGCAATCATGATCTGATACATCTTGTGATACCAACCAGTACCAGTGATTGCTCGATACTCTAGGGTCAGTCGCTTGGGAAAGAAGGGACAATCATGATAGGATGTCCAAGTGATATCCGTATTGTCCAGCGAGTTCTTACGATGTTCGATCACAGCCTTCTGCAACTCAGGCGGGAGTCTGTCCATGAATGTCTTACCTTGCGGTTCAACAAACGAGTACTTGTTCATCAACATATCAGGGTCTAGTTTGACCCCATCATTAGTGAAGATGAAACTGTATGCGTCTGGATACTGTGCGGGGACATAGTACATACGGGACAGGTCTTTGGTCTGTTTGTCACCAAGTTCATCAAACTGTTTGTTCATGGAAAACCAGAAGTGTGCCAGATCTTTGCTCTCGACAGTACGAGTCAAAGGGAACACCAGACGGAACTTGGGTTGCTCGTAGGTTGACGATGCGGTATTGTAACACACATAGTAGAACCTACCAAACTTCTCTTGTAGGTCTTGTTGTAGACACTCGACGGGTGTTAGAACAGGATCACCCCGTACCACATAATCATCGACATCAAGACAAGCCCAACCGCCCCATAGAGCAACACTTTTATTAGACCGTGTAGTATCGGTGTGATAAGTAGCAGGACTAATAAGCACAGAAGAATTACTTCCACCTTTTCTACCCTCCTTTTGGGATAGTTCATAAAGTAAGTTCTCAAACTTATCCCACGTATCGAACTCCATCCTCCGGTGAGTCTGGTTGTCATACGTATTTTTGAATATCGTAAGAGAATATTTCATTGTGGTATAGTAACAGATCGGGCAGGACTTGTCAAGTACTAACTTCCAAATCAGTTTCAATCCAGACTCTAGCACCACAGGACAGTGGCTTGTCGGGGGAATAGACTACACGTGCGACCTCGTTGCCATCCGCATCACGGATGATGGCCGTATCGGTGTATCGATTATTCTTATAGTCCTTCACGGTGATGACAGGTTCTCGGTCACCGTGTTTCTTGTTAGAACGAATCTTATGTTGATTGACATGGATTCTTGTTTTCATGACAACATATCCTCTAGATAAAGTTTGAAAAGTTCGGGATCATCAACAAACCTCTCATCTACTCCACTGTAGTTTCTTCGGACGCTTTTTTTCATATATTTTTTCAAATGTTTTCTCATTGTGCCTTCAGAAAACTTTAACTTTTTTTTGTTATCCCAATCATTATCCTGTAGCCATTCATTATTATCCAAATGATGTTTATCAATATCAAAATCAAAAGAGTCTAATGGTCTATCACTCTTTCTCCCTCCACCTCTAATAAACATCCTCTTCCCAGAATGCGGGTCTGTATGGTTAGTTCTATTATTAGGTTTCATCCGAAGAAGTCCTCCAGTGTTGCTTGGGGTTCAGCCGTCCAACCGACTGCGTCCAGTATGGGTTCGAGAGGATCAAGGAATGTCTTCTCGAACATCTTGTCATAGTCAATATACTTATCAAGTGCTAGTTCACGAGGCAGGTTGACCGGATAGGAGATGACATTCTCCTTGATAGGGTTAGGTGTCTTGAGATAGACGAACTTGACCTTCTCACCATTCTTCACTGTTTCATAACGAGACATGCCCTTGGTGTGGTGATTGTACAACAGAGCACCACGCACGTGGATGGGTGTACCCTTCTTGTAGATCTCCTTACGATCCATCCACTTATCAACGTCACTCACTCCACGGGGAAAAGAGATATCCTCGGCAGGTAGGGCAGAGAACTCATTGCGGAACTTGGTGATGAAGTTCTGTGTCTTGGACTCAGATCCATCCACCAGTATGCGGAACATCTCTTTCATCTTGTCACGCACTACCATCGGAGTAGATGACTTGATGGCTTCGATACCCATCATCTTGAGTTTGGGTTCTGCGAACTGCACACCCTCGGAGTTGTGTACATTCAAGATGTATCGTTTCTTTGCGACCCAGATGCCACGGTCAGCGATAACCTCGCGTCCCATTTCCATGCGGTTGACATACGCACTGGTATAGTCTGCTAGTTCTTGATAGGTCTTCTCCAGAACTTTCTCAAAGTGTTCTGCACAAATCTTATCCAAGAACTTGACCGGATCTTTGGGGTTGAACTTATCGACCAGAGTACCCATGCGAATGTAGACTGAGTCGGTGTCAATCGCAATCACATAGTCCTCGTCATCGGTAGAGAGAAGTTTGTTCATCTCACGATTGACCGCACGTTCTGCCCACTTGATAGACAGTTGACCAGCCAGAGTGATGGACTCAGCGACACGTTGATCGAAGTATCGGAACCACCGATTACCCAACGCACCATAGAGACTGTTCATCAGAATCTTGATCGACATCTGTTGATTGTCAAGAGTCGCAATCTTATTGGACAGTTCCCTACTAGGATTCTGTTCGTACTCTTGTTGCGCCTTCAACATCTCGTCTTTGATGGTTCGTCGTTCACTGTAGTACTGACGAATGATACTGGGAATCACTCCCTCCTTCTCACGAGAGAACCTGACACCACTTGGTGCCAAGGCATACTTACCATCGTGTTCTGTCATGCCACGCAACATGTGTTCCACACTAGTGTGCACCAGACCATCGACCACAGTTTCGGGAGACATGTTGTATTGAACAATGATGTTGGGATATAGAGAGTTCAAATCGAAAGAGGTTACCCAATCATGTGAACCTACTTGGGGTTCCTTCACATAACCACCAGCATAGTCGCCCTTGGGCTTCTCAATCTTGGGTGGTACGACCACCTTCTTGTTATGCAAGAGTCGATAGAGGATACTGTCCCAGATCGCAGTCGTACCCAGCACATCCTCATAGTTCACACCACCACGATATGCCATGGTCATTGCGAGGGTCAGGATGCCTAACTTCTCTTCAAGTTTGTCTACAAGGTCAACGTCTTTGATGTTGTAGTCAATGAACTTCTGGTGGTCTTCCTTGTACAGAGTGTACAGGTTACCATGTTCCTCGTAGGACAGTTTACGTTCACCCAACACCACATGAGCAATGTGATCCAATCGATAGGACTCTTGCTGACCCAGAGTATTGTAGGTGAACTTCTTGAACAGGTCATAGTAATCCAACTGCGCGATACCCATGATGTCATAGGTGTCAGTCTCGTTCATACCAAACTTGTTTGCGCGAACCTTACGAGCACTGACCACACCCCAAGGTGAGAATCGTTTGACCGACTCCTCACCGATGACCTTCCTTGTTCTGTTTACAAGATAGGGGATGTCGAATCCTTTGGAGTTCCAGCCAGTCACCACATCGGGCGAACCATGGTTCTGCCAGTAGTTCAGAAAGGAATCAATCAGTTGCAACTCTGTGTCGCATTGGTTATAGATTGTATTCTCGTTAGGAGTGTATTCACCCAGACCCCAGACACGAAAGAACTCCTCGTTGCTGGCCTTGGTACAGATAGAGATGATGGGATAGTTTGCTTTGTCAGGTTCGGGGAATCCCTCGTCAGACTGTACCTCAATGTCGATAGTAGACACAACGATCTGGTCACGATCAAAGGCGATGTCTTTGGGGAACTCTTGTGTGATGAATTGGTTGATGAAGTTGTTCATACCATAGACCTTCATGGTAGGAACATGTTCGTATTGCTTGATGAAGTCAGTCGCGTCTCGCATAGAGTCAAACTCTATTGGTGCAACCGATTTATCGTCAAGGGTCTTCCAAGGGGACAGTGTACCCTTAGATGGTGTTTGTGATGACACATATAGTGTTGGTTTGAACGGAACACGTTTCTTAACACGTTCACCGTCTTGGTATCCACGATAGAGGATCGTGTTGCCGTATCGTTGTACTGATGTGTAGAACTTCATTATCACCTCATAATTAGACGGACATTATACACCATCGGACGAGGAATGTCAATCAATAATTTTGAAATATGGACTCCTTTCCCATGGGGGTTTGTTCATCCCGTGATGGGCCTGCGTGATACCAAAAGACTTGGATATCACTTGAGTAGAAGCAAGAGTGAAGGGTGTCTTCTCTTTTGCATAAAAGTTGTAGGTGTCACGTAGTGCCTCGGACGAACCACCCACGTTTACATGGTCTGCATTAGGGTGGTGGCACATCCACCGGAATCCAGCATTAGATGGGTTGTCTGACATGTAGGTCTTAACCAGTCTCTCCATGCATCCAAAGGGCCCACCGTTCAGTGGGAATCCTCGTTTCAATAATAAGTGTGTCATGTACTTCGCAGCATCTTCGGACACAGAGTAACAGGACATGAACAATCCATGGTTGGCATAAGCCAGGTTGTGTTCCATCGTAAAATCAAACTGTCGTTCAAACTCATCAGCGTCCAACAAATACGAATCATGTTCCATCACATAGAATCGTGCCCCACCCTCTGCACGTTTATGTAGAAGCTGCCAATGCGAGATGTCTCCTGCTCGTTCAGACGGACTACTGTTCTCACCTCTCTGCAATCCGTGGAGTAAAGGTTTCCAGTTGTATAGGGGTTCGAGATCAGCAATCGTATCGGGAGTATAACACTGTACGACTTCGATGTCAAGGATGTATTGTTTCGCCCATGACTCCAGTGCTATCTCTGTGTATTGTACAGAGATTGGATCGTCTAGGTTGGCTAACATGTATGCTTTCATAACAAGAAAGGGGGCAGTTTCCCGCCCCCTGATTTTTTAGAGAATCGGTTGGAAACACAGTGCCATCGCAAAGGCGACTACTGCGAACAACGTCATCTCAGATTTTGAGATTACTTTCATTTTTTATCCCCGTTAATCGATTTTGATTTTACGAGGCTGCTTCTCTTCTGGGATTTCTAACTTCAAGGTTACTGCAAGAATACCGTCCTTTAGAGAGGCTCCGGTTACTTGGACATACTCCGATAATCGAAACTGACGCTTGAAGTTGCGGGTAGATATTCCACGATGGATAACCTCCCTCTCGTCTGTATCAGATTCGCCTGTAATCGTGAGTGAACGCTCTTTCTGTTCTACGTTGATGTGTTCCTGTTTGAATCCCGCAACAGCAACCTCAATAACAAACTCATCATCCGTCTCTTTGATAATATTGTGAGGCGGATAGTTGTCATTAGCATGTTTCGTTGCGTATTCCAGTTCGTTGAACAAATGGTCGAAACCAATGAACGCGGATTTCGGAAAGAGTTGTTTACCTACTTTTAGGTGTGTCATGTCGCTATATCTCCTATGTTTAGCAAGATCAAATCGGAACCCGAATCATTCGGCATTCCGACCTTATTTATACGATCCAGTATTTCTAAACGAAACTGGCTGGATCGCAATCAGGGTCACTCTCAAATCCAAATGAGAATGTGACCCGTGATACACTGGGTTCAAGTTGGTGCCATGTACCCCGTGGCAACCACACGGCATCGCCTGGCTGCATAATATGTATGTCATCAGTGTTTCTAGGTTCTTCGGATTGCCCTATGGTAATCTTACAAGGATTAAGTATCTGGACTAGAAAAACATCCATGCTATCCGCATGTCTAGGGTAAGATCCAGAGTACTGTCCGAATCCACAGAAAGCAATGTTCGTAACATGGGGATGTCCCTTATCGTATTTTTCTTTCTTGGGTGCGGGTTCAGCAAAGAGTTCATGCATCTCCGCAACAACATCTTTTGCGAACTGAGGAGCAGACGGCCTTGTGTGAAACTCGTTCAGACCCAGCCGTTGTTTCTCTCGGTTCCAGTCATATAACCGTTCTGGATGAGTGTCAACCAGACGAAGCATTTCGTCCCAAGTGATATCAAAATCCGTCTTAGTCCACCAATGCTTCTTTTGTCTGATCTCATCTAGGTGTTCAGCAAACCCAATCATTTGTTCCCGATGTTGTACTTAGGACACAGTTCCCATTCACTCTTGTCCTTGTATCCAATGATCTTGATTTGACGTAGAGGCGCACAGTCTTGTGCCACTTCCTTGTTCTGGATCTCGACCAGACCCCAGTCAGATAACAGTGTTGCGATTGTATTCCTACGCTGCACATCACTCTCTTCTAGGTTGGCCTTCTTACCATCAAGCATAAACAGTTCTTTGAAATGGACAATATAGTATCGCCCCTGTTTATGCAGGATGTGGCACGACTGGAATAGTTTTTGTTCTTTGCGTGACGCTACACCGATACGGGTCAACGTCTCACGGACTTTGAGGAAGTCATCGGGTTCAGCTAGAGTGATCTCTAGCATATTCACTGGACTCCATGAAACTAATTTATTTTCTTCCACCTTTATACACCTTATTCTTTATCGCTTTGATCTGAGAAGGTGTGAGAAGAGATAGGATTTGTCGTGCCTTTTCATTACTGTATCCATAGTATTCTTTCACCGACTCAAGGTCGTTTTCTACGTCAGGTTTTACCCACTTGGAGAAACGCTTTCGTTTCCTTACCATATTTATAAGAAACTGATATTGTAGACGCGAGTCCAGTTGGTGATACCTGTTCATCTCGTTTGCGATGACAGCGGTGTCGGAAAAGTATGAAAGGGATCGATTGACCATGAAAGAGTTGTATGCTTTCTCATCATCAGCCGTAACCATGATGTCTTTCTTAGACAGGTTAATACTGTTTACATAATTAAAGGGGTTCATCTTCTGTCCAGCCATAATCATAGTCCTCTGCGTAGATTCTCATTATACGCTTTTTCTGATCTTCTGTCAAGTCATTTTTACTACCAAACCAAAGACCAGATGTTGAGTTAGAGTGAATCTTATCGATTTTTCGATTAGACCCCGTCTTCTTTCGCAACCATTCTAAAAATTCCGCAAAGTCTTGCATCTGAAAAATTTCATCATATTGCCCACGGTTGCCGTAAAAATGTGTCTGCGTATAGAAGTGACTATTGTGAATATCACCAGACCAAACGCCATCAATGATATCATCCAAGTTGTCAGGCAAATCATCAAGGTCAGACATCTTACCCAATGCCTCAAGAGACTCTTTGTCAAGTGTTCCCGAAGAGGTCAACATGTTAGATGACTTGGTGTACTCAGTTTTTATATATTCACAGGCGGACAGGAACCTTTCAATCGGGTCACGTGAAATTGCGATTCTCAGTGACTCTTGTCTAAAAGGCAGGTCAGGCAAATAACCATGTTTCTTTATCTCTCGTACTCGCCATCCCTTAGTGCCACATAACTTGGCCTCAGACTTATCTTCAACAGAGTCCAGTCTTAGAACGTAGAGTATGGCCCACTTAATAGTGGTCATACCATTCTTTGGACAAATGCGGACATCAATATTATTAGGGAAGTACAAGACATTGTCAGTAGGAAGCATGGTTCCTCTCAAACGGGCCCTGAGAACTTTTCTTAATTCTGCTTGATATATTTCTTGAACTGTGCTCATAACTGTTCCAACCCGATACCGCAGTTCTGTAGAAATGTCAATCCTTCTTCGGTTCGATATCGTTCTTTGTAAACGACTCGTTCAATTCCTGATTGATAGATAAGTTTGGAACATTCGAGGCAAGGGGTACAGGTTGTGTAGAGAACCGCACCCTCCGCCGATTCTGTTGACTTCGCAACCTTTGCGATTGCATTCGTTTCCGCATGTAGTACCTCAGGCTTAGTAACAAGGTTGGAATCGGAAGTGTATTCACACTCGTTGTCCCATCCACTAGGCATACCGTTATACCCAATAGAGATGATCCGGTTATCTTTTACGATAACACAACCGACTTTTCTTCGTTTCGCAGAAGACAACTGTGCGTATATCTCTGCGACCTCTAGATGTGCCTTATCCCACTTATTCAATTGCCCAAAGTTCCATCTGTTTTGGAACCCATTGCCCATCAACCTTAGTCAGTGTCGCAGGTTGATGAGGCATTTTCTCCTCCATACGTGGGACAATAATCACATACTGTCCCGTGTATTTATCAATAGTATTCCCGTAAGAATCTTGCTCTAAGTTTTCTCTCGACTCGGTGTCGAGCATGTACTTGATACTCATAATCCAATCAATCCCCACCCGTGATTTGCCACGGCATTTAATATAATAAACCAACATGTCGCCATGTGTGTCACCCACCATACAGTCCTAATGGCTGCAATGGTATCTGCTTGTCGGTCAGTCTCCCCGACTTTCTCCCCGAGCGATCTCGCCCAGAGTCTCCACCAAACGCCTTTCTTCTTCTGGTTCATTGTCCTCCCCATATCGGCCACGAGTCCTGTTACCGTCGCTGTTTAGTTCGGTAAGATCCTGTTGAAGATGCTTAAAGTTTCGCGGTTGTTGTTCCACTGAACTATTCCTTGTTATCATGAGTGCGCTTGTATTTATAATAATCGCGCAACGATAACTCGTAATTGTCCCATAGAAGGTTAAATTTATAGTCGGACATCTCTTTGACACCGATCAATACATTCATGAGTTTATCAGCATGTTTGGCAGGAAGATCACCGAAGAACTCATCATCTCCAATCATCTCCAAGATAAGTTGAAGGTCATCAACAATACCCCATGCTCGCATGATATCGTCTTCCAATTTCTGCATTGGTGGTTGGTAAATCATTCGTCCATCTCCAGTGATTTCATCGCCTCCAAGATCTTGAGTGCCTGATCCAACAGTATTTGAGATTGTTTCTCCAGTTCCATGGCCTGTTCCGCCACTTCGATAGACTGTTCAATGATTTCATCTAGAATCACCTCCTGATCCGTAAGTTCAGGGATGACCAGTCGGTCATAGGGAAACGGTATTACATTGTCCGACATTACACATACTCCACATTAGCCATGCACTCGGTGAGACAGGCGACTAGGTTAAGTTCATGGTCTGCAACAAACGCATTCTTGTACTGATAATCAGCGAGAATGAGTACCAACTGTGGTACGGACGTAGGTGCAACATTACCTTCCATAGAATCGTAGATACCACGGAAGACGGCAGCCGGTTCAACGTCCATGTTGTTGACCACCCAACTACGCATCTTCTTGAAGTCCTTGTCTTTGAGAGACTTGTAGAGACCCGCATAGTTAGAGTTGAGATCATTTACGATCACAGAGGTATTTAGTTTACCGGAGATGGAGTGACGTTGGCACTCGTTAAGTACACGCCTCCAGTCGGGTGCATACTTTGTGATCACACCAGCAAGGACATCGTTGTTGTACTCAACACCCTCACCATCAAGGATAGTCCGTAGACGTTCCATGAACTGACTGCACAGTACAGCCATGATCTTCTTGGAGGTGTTGAACTCATACACACCACACCGTGAGTGCAGAGGTTCGATCACCTTGTTCTTGAAGTTACAGGTCAGAATGAATCGACAGTTCTGAGAGAACTCTTCGATGAAACCACGCAGTGCGGGTTGAGTTGACTGTGCGTTAAGGTAGTCCGCCTCATCAAGGATAACAACCTTGTAACCGCCAGAGAGAGAAACGGATGAGGCGAACTGTTTGATCTTACCACGAAGGGTGTCGATGTTGCCTTCTTCAGAACCATTGATGACAATGTAGTCAAGACCAAGTTCATCACAGATGGCACGTGCGATTGTGGTCTTACCCAGACCGGCAGTGCCAGTGAACAACATGTTTGGAATCTCACCGGAGTCTACGATCTTCTGAAAGGTGTCTTTCAGATCATCAGGTAGAACTGTGTCGGCTACGGTAGACGGGCGATACTTCTCAACCCAGAGGAATTCGTTAGACATTTAGTCTCCATAATAAAAGTGTTTCGTATGTTGTACATTGTACACTATATGAAACGGAAAGTCAAGAAAAAGTTCGGGGATGGGAGGGAAAGGAGACCCCCCACCCCCACGACATTTCTGCCGTTATTCATCAACGCCCTGTTCGGACTGATACTCTTCACAGAGTTGAATGATCTGAACTGCTTGATCACGCAGTTGACCAATGGTTGAGAGTTCCTCTCCTTTGATTGCTCCTCGTTGAACAATAGTGTCGATCACAGCCACACATGAACGTGAGACGCGATTCCCCAGTTCGTAAATTGCTGTATGATCTTTTTGTGCCTTTGCCATCTTATGCTCCGTAAGTCGATGATTTTTCAAGTGCGATAAAGTATTCAATCGCTGATTGTTTACTCTTGAACTGAGAGATAAGTTTAGAACTTACACCCACCTCAAAGTCTTCGTTGACAACCTTCAGGTTACCAACATTCATGATGAAGTTGAAATCAACTCCTTCAGGGTATGTACCCTCTACGTCAATAGAGAATGCATTACTCGTTGCGTCTTTACTGTCAATGACAGACAAACGTACCGCACCAGTTACGGGCGTGATAGAAATCTCTTCGTGACCCAGAGCAGCCGCAGCACGTTTGACTTTACCCAACGTGTCTGTATCTAGGACAAAATTAACTTCTGCATCTGGCATGGTAATATTCTTGCCAGGCGAAGTCAACATCTCAGGGTCAGAGAAGAAGTACTTCACAGATGAACGACCAGTAGAGTCACCCACTACGACATAGTCTTTCTCGAACTTGAGTCGAGGCGAGTCCACTAGGGATAGGACATTCAAGAACTCAGGGAGATCATAGATGCCAAATGACTGAGGGAATGCCTCACTCAACTCAGCGGTGGACAACACATTGCGAGCTACCGAGATAGTCTTTAGTGTGCTGCCTTCAGTGATAACAATGTTCGGATTGATTGTTGCATAGTTCTTCAGAACTTGCAGTGTATTGTCGGTTAGTTCCATAATGTATTTCCTTTACGATTTTGTGGACAGTATAATACCACAGTGGGTTACAAATGTCAAGACTTTATTTTACTAAAGTTCTTTTCTTTTACAAACTCGATTTTGCGCTGGAAGGCTGCATCCTCAAGTTCACTCTTGTGAGAGATAACAAACACATTGGTATCCTCACCAAGCGTCTCAATAATCTTCATGAGGTTTTCAATACCCTCTTCATCCAGAGACGAGTCAAAGGTCTCATCAAGGATCAGTAGATTGGTTGCGACACTATTCTTCATCTTCGCGATCTGTCTCCACGTGAATAGTAGGGACAAGTCAATACGTTGCTTCTCACCCTCAGAGAATGAGTCATACGAAAACGCATCACGATGTCTGGATCTGATAGTCTCTTGGAAAGACTCATCCAGATCAAAGTGTACGAAGAAATCTAGAATCTGCAAGTACTTGTTGGTCAACTGATTGATGACGGGTAGGTACTGCTTGATGATCTTGGTCTTGATGCCGGTATCTTTCAGTAACTCAGCATACACTTGATTGTAAGAGTGTTGCTCGTTCAGTTTGTACTTACATTCCTGTAACTTTTCTTTACTGCATCGCAGAGTCTCCAACTCAGAGTTGGCCTCAGATAGATCACCAGTCTCATTATCAATACGAGATAACTCATTATTCAACGTATCGATGTTCCGGTTAATCGTGGCAATGCTCTGGTTGTTCGCATTCACCTGTCCCTGCCACTCACGCAGAATATTCTGTTGAGTATACAGTGCCTCCAGTCTACCGTCAAGTTCTTTCTTCTTGGCATCGTACATGTCCAAGGCCTCAGCAATAGTAGTCGCGGTAGACCTACACTTATCAAGGTGACTCTTCTTAGTCTCTTCGTCAATGTCCTGACTACACGTGGGGCAGATATCATGCTTCTCAAAGAACTTGGCTTGTTTCACCACCTCCTTCTGTTGACTCTTGAACCCAGCAGCATACTCGTCCAGTTTCTTATCCTCGGTGGTGGACGTACTGATCTGGGATTCAATATCAGGAGACTTCTCTGCTACATCTTTAGATAGTTGCACGTTCTTATCATTCAGCACCCGAATCTCTTCCTGTAGTGACTGGATGGTTGCCTGTTTCTCTTTCTTCTGTTGTGCGGAGATCTCACTCAGGTCACGGAGATACTTCTTCTGTGCATTGATCTTGGTGTCTACGATATTCAGTTGATGAGTGTTCTCGTTCATCTGATCCTTCAACTGAGCCATCTTCTCTTTGAGGATACCGTTCATCTTACTGAACATGTTGATGTCCAACAGATCTTCGATCACCTCACGACGAGAACCACTCGCCAGTTGCATGAACGGCACAAACGACGATGACCCCAACACCACGATCTGGTGAAAGGATTTGTGATTCAACTTGATGATGTTCTTCTCAAGAATAGACTGGTATTCTTTCGCATGGGAACTCTGGTTGATCATGTTGCCGTTCACCCAGATCTCAAACTTGTTAGGTTTGATCCCACGGATGACTTTGTACTTCTGCGTACCAATAGAGAACTCTACCTCGACAAGCGTACCCTTGCCGTTGATAGAGTTGATGAGTTGTGGTTTAGAGATCTTCCGATGTGGCTTACCAAACAGACCAAACGACAGGGCATCCAACATAGTGGACTTACCCGCACCGTTATGACCTACCACCAGAGTAGTAGGCGTCTTACTGAAATCAATCTCAGTAAAGTTATTACCAGTCGATAAAAAGTTCTTGAACCTTAGTTTTTCAAAGTTAATCATTGCGTAATTCTAACATACCCTTCAGTGTTTGTCAAGTACTAATCTTGACGATAAAATATATGTGCCCCGATCCTACCGATCAGTCTCATGTTGCGATCTTTACTCCACTTGGGTAGTACATATGTAGCATGGTAGTGAGTCGCGCCCTCAGTGATGCCACGCATCTCGTTGTTGGCAAGAACATTGTACGCAAGTAGTTGTGCCTCTTGCCAGCAGTCCTCGTCAAGAGGTTCATCATCAAGACCATCACAGAACCAACTAAACTGACACTTATGCTTCAGTGGGACTTCCCGACCACGTTCTAGATGCCAGTCAGATAGTTTTGCTTGCTGTACCACACCACACACTGTATCTGGGAATCTGGTATGTTCCACACGATTGAGAGTCACATCTGCAACTGCCATCCGACCAGCATAGTTATCGCTACGGGCCTCATGATAGATGTTCAATGCAAGACACTGCAATTGTGGATTATCATAGGGGAGATCAGGTTCTTCTACCGGAACAACCACCTCTTCTACTACAGGAGGAGGAACCACTTCCTCCGAGCTTCCAACAAAGAAAAAGAATGTTCCTGCGGCCGCAACCATAAGTGCACCCGCAAGAGTCTCTACTGCTTCTGTAACTTTAGGTGTTCGATTCGTCAAGATCCTCTTCCGTCAAGCCACACCAATTGCACGGATATCCTTTCTCTGTGCCAATCCACCCATCTTCGGATGGACACCAATGATTCCAGAACTCAGTGGCGTTCGGAAATCCATCATTAAATCCCAGTCCCATATCTTCTCCTTGATCCTGTTGGTAGAATGAGTTTGTGGGCAAATCCTTCTTCTTAAAGATTCGGTCATAGTTATCCCGATAGTTGTCGGAAGGAGCCTTGCTCCGAATACTATCTCCGGTAACATCGTTCTTGGCGGACATTAGACTATCTCCATACTCTGAGCCTCTTTCATCAAGTTCGAGACTTCTTTTTTGATTCGTCCTTTATCTAGGTCAGTGCTTACAGCGTCGATATAGTTGTAGATCAAAGTCTCGGTATCTTCTACCGACACCTCATCATCCACATTCGCGCCAGTGAACTCGGAGAAGTCCTCTGCGATCTTGAGTTCGTGAATCTTCTGAGCCTGAATACGATCAACAAACCGTTCAAACTCATAGGCGTCACCCTTGTTTATGACAATCAGTTTCACGAACTTGTTGTCAAGATAGGACAAGTCCTTGAACTTATTCATGTTCTCGTGATCGTAGTAGATCTTCTCGTAGATCGTGATGGGGTTACGAATCGCTTCCAGTTCTCTTGTTTCGGTATCAAGCACATGGAAGTGTTTGGGATCATCACAGTCATTCCAGAAGAACTCCATCTGTGATCCAAGGAAGTGAATGTTGTCCTGCGATGACTTGGCGTGAAAGTGACCCGACATCACCATGTCGAATCGGTCAAAGATCTTCCTATCCATACCATCCATGCAAGGCATACCCTTCTGCATGTCAAACCCTGCAACCTCAAGGTGGGCACCCACAAGAGTCGCTTTGGTATTTGCAAGGAACTCTAGTGTATCTTTCTCGTTCTCTGGATTAATCCAAGGGATCAGTGCTATCTCCGTACCATCGTAGTTCATCACTGTTGGTTTCATAATCAGGTTCACTTCGTTCATGTAGTGACCCTGTAGTTCTTTTAGTGCGTTTAGTTCGTTGGTGTTCTTGTAGTACACATCATGGTTGCCACAGATGATATCCATAGTGATACCATTCCTACGCATAGGTTCCAAGAATATCTTACGGTTGTGATTCAGAGCCTTGAAGTTGATTGTCTTGCGATTGTCGTAATAGTCACCCAAGTGCATGATGTGTTTGATGTCATTCTCTAACAGGTACGGAAAGAATACCTCACTATAGAAGCGTTCTTGGTATGCCATAAAGATGTCTGACGAGTTACGAATACCCGCATGGGTATCGTTTAAGATTGCGATTTTCATATATCAGTCCAATTTTCCATAATATTAACATTTCTCACGGGATTTGTCAAGCCCTAATATGGTACTGGTCGAGGGACTCGAACCCCCAACCGACGGCTTAGAAGACCGTTGCTCTATCCAGTTGAGCTAGACCAGCTGTTAATCAATAATAAAATCACTCAAATCTGAGTCTGCCTTGACGGTACGTCTCTTACGTTCCTTCTTGACAATATCCTTCCACTCGGCGTCCCTTGCTTTGACCTCATCGATACGAAGTCTCAGGGTATCAACATATGCTTGGGTAACCTGAATGGCATCATCTTCAGCTAGATCGTTATCAAATCTATCCTCAACACCAAGATGACCCAAGTATCTAGACTTGATTTCTTGTTGTTTCTTCTCTTTCTCAATACGACGAAGGAATGCGAACCACGAGATCTGAGTGAAGTATGCAAAGGCGTTTGGTTTACCTGTACGAGTCGCAGCCTCGATATTATAATTCTCAATCGCCTTTAGACAGTTCTCCACCGCATCCATCACCATCTCTTCACGGTAGGTGTACCGGACAAAGTTTGCCTTATGTGACAGACCCTCACAAATCTTCAGAAAGCACTGTGCAATATAGTCCGGTATGACTGGTTTGGGTAGATCGTTCTTCTCCGCCAGTTGAGACTCGGTACAGTAGTCAACCACAGCCTGAGAGAACTGTGCATTGTTCACATAATGCGGTTTGTCTTTGGGTTTAATTTTGCCACCAGAACCTTTATAATTTTTATAAAAGGTTTTGATAAGTCCAGCAACATATCTTTTTGCAAACTCTCTCGCACCATCTTTTTCCCTAGCCTTTTGGTACGATTTCAGTGCCGACATACAAACATCAAGACACTTAGTTTCCATCTTGGTGTTTGAATCAATTCCGTTTTTAGACGATATGACTAGACACATCTCGCGGATAGAACTGTGGAGATACTCTAACCCCTCTCCAGAGTTAAGATAAGAGTCCACGGATTTCTCAAATAATGTTTCATCGACAAAATCTAAGTATCCTTCAACTTCTGATCTAGGTGTATTAAGATAATTGGGTTTCACTTTCGTTGTCATTAGTTTGCCTTGTTTATGATGCGTTCACGCAGACTGCTCGTAGAGAAGTCATGTTGTCGGTTATTATAATACATTTCGATGTCATTGTCAAGACAATATTGCTTCCCTGTAAAATCTTTGTCCTTATATTCCTCTCCAATGATACGCACGTTGATGGGATAGACCTTCAGTATATCCATAAGGTCACTCTCAGTACGATAGGGGATAATCTCATCGATCATAGAGATGGCTGACAGTTGGATATACCGTTCTACCATAGACTGGATAGGCGCATTCTTCTCAGGTCTATCCAAGGATGGATCAGTCTGTAGACCCACGATAAGGTAGTCACACTGAGTCTTCGCCTCCTTGAGCATCGCAATATGACCCGCATGTAGTAGGTCAAAGGCAGACGCAGTGAATCCGATATTTTTCAATTTAGTGCTTGACATTTTATAGTTTCCATGATAAAATTAGCTTCGCGGTCAGGGAGGGTTAAATACTACTCATTGAATCTAGACGCGCTGGTTGGTGGGTGTGTACTTATTGTACCTGCAATACAATATCTATAACCCTCAAAAGTTGATGGTTTGACTCTATGCAACATGTTCCCACCGAATAGGTGTAAGCGTCCATGATCAATAGGCAATTCATCATCTATATCAGTAAAGTATAACCCCGATGCGTTTTCGGGCGGATCGATGTAATAGGTGAATGCCCAAGTGCATGGCCAGTGATCGTGTTCACCACCACCCTGACCACTCTTGTATCGTGCGGCCCACAGACCTCCGACTCTCTGAGACTTGATGTACATATCATACCAGACATCATACTCTACTCGTCGTGAGTGATGGGGATGATCATAATTTCTTTTTACGGAGGATTCCCGTGCGAACTCCTCTACGTAGACCGAAAACTCCTGAAACTCAGGATAGTTCAATAGGTTTGGGTTTGTCACCTCACCATCTAGATTGAACTTCATTGCATAGTCCTGTTTATCCAACAGCCCATCAATGCGGTCAATCATCCTGATATTCAGTGCTTCAATATCTAATGTGGTAGAAAAGACATAGTCTTTCGCATTCATCGTTTTCATTAGTGTAGTTTTTTAGGATCGAACATGTCGATCACATTACTCCCGCTGTCCATAACAGTCAAGTACCGTTCAATCTTATCAACGGAGTCCTTTAAGCTTTCAGCAAACTCCTGTTCCCTTGTTTCATTCATACTCGCCATTTCATTCACGGCTTCGTGATATTGTTTTAACAGACTGTCCGGCGGAAACCCAATACCGACAACACTATTGATATTGAGGATTAGAATATCTTCGGGGTGTTCTTGATATACCATCCAAGGGCGGAATGAGTAGAATTTTGTTCCATCACCCACCTCCATCAGAGTCAAACGCATAGCCTTTCGTACAAGAATCTCGACATCTGCCTCGTCATTCCACTCCATGACTTCACACACGATCTCTTCGCCGGAAGATAACTTAAACTGCCTGTACTCCAACTCTTTAGTCATGTCTCAACTTCTTTCGTTTATAGGTTCTTATGATATTTATCATGCCTTTATAAGGCATATCTTTGTAACCTGTTTTGTAGTATAGAGAGCCTTGTCTGGGATCTTCCCAAGTCTCGGCATGAACAAAGTTGGTTTGCCAACACCCAGCAGGCATCATCTTATTCTCAACTCGTTCCATAGAATACTCACGTACCCAGTCTATCATATCTATAAAGTCGTAATCACCACTTGGATGAACCCAGAAGTTCCACTTGTTGTTCTCGCGGTTTTTGTTGTGAGCCTTCTCCTTGATCATTATCTCTACCTGAGACCGGACATCATCATTTTCAATGTAAGGAACATCGTATGAATAGGTGTACCCATAACTCATGAAGTTATTATAGACCTTCCAGTCGGTTTCGTCTGCCTGTTCATCGTCGGGTTTACCTAATGCTAAAGGTAAGAAGTGAACTATGTGTTCTGACCAGTTCTCGTTCATCCACTTCTTAGACGCATCTAGTGATTCAAAGGTCTCAAAAGGTAGACCCGCAATCATGCTGATGGTCGCGGCATAGAAGTTAGGAGAGTGTTCGTTGAAGAACTCCTTCACCTCCAATAGACCCTTCTTCTGAATTTCAGGTTTCATACCCTTGCCCACGGTCTTGCCAGCCTTGTGGTTGAAGGTCTCGACACCGTAGTGGTGTATGGTCAGTCCCATGTCACACATGTCTTGCCAAGTCTCTTTGCCGTGCGTGATCAAAAGGTCAGCCCTGACATACCCAGCGAACTGTGTTTGAAATGGCAATCTACGACACGCACGTGCGATAGTGGCAATCTTGTCCTTGGAGTCGTTTATGGTATCGTCGGTGACATAGTAGTTAGTTATACCCCACTTCTCATAGTGCTCCAACATCTCTTGGTGTATGCTATCCTCGTCACGGGTGGTGTCTTCTTTCATACCCGTCAGTGGGAAAGAACAATACTTACACGCAAAGATACATCCACGAGCAAACTCAATGTTGATCGTCTCGTTGGGTTGGATAAAGTCTCGTTCTTCAAACGAGATATTGGCGTCTCTCTTGGGGAAACAGGGATAACTTTTATAGGCGGTAATTAGTTTACCACCGTTATTCAATGTCTTGTGTGCTACGGGTTCGGGGGCACCACGATAAAGATGGTCGAGTAGTGCGTCCATGGCAAACTCACCATTACCCGTGATGTAGTAGTCTGCCTCGACACAAGTCACCGTCCATGTCTTCTGACCACCAGCCACGATTGTAACCCATGGATATTTTTCTCTGATGTGATCGGTGACCCACAACAGTCTATCTGTTGCCGTGGTCGTAAACATCATACTGAATCCGACAAACAGAGTGTCTTCGGTTATTCTTTGATCTATCAGGTATATGAGTTCGTCATGAGTGAATAGTATACCGTAATCGATACACTCAACATCCCATCCACGTTTGCGGATGTGTGTTGCGATTCTGTGGTTTCCAAAACTGCGGTAGGGTTCTAATCCATAGAACAAACCCTGCACCAATAGGTTATCATATCCATCGCGGTTCAGGGCTGCAGCGTATTGTTCAGACCAGTGTATGCCTCTTTGTCCTCCTTTGTCCATTTCGGATCTAAGGCCAAAGAGTTGGTCATGGGAGTTGTTTCCGGTGGGACAACTGAAACCGCCCAGTAATAGTCCGTGCGGTTTCTTCTCTGTCAATGATATATTCATTTCAAATCAATTTGATGTATCTTGTAGGGAAACTGCTCCTTAGTATATATCTTGATTCGTTCAGCGCTGTGTCGCAGTGTGAAGTTCTTGTGCTTTCGTATGTGCAGATCATCCGCAATATCATAGAGTTTTGTCACTGACCCATCGTCAGACTTTCTCAGTCCTCTTCCGATTGATTGAAGAACCTTGACTTGAGACTTGGAAGGGCTAGCAAAAATAATGTTATGCAAGTTCCTAATATTAATCCCAGTAGAAAATGTTCCCAATGAAGCAACAATGATTGCATTCTTTTGTCCCTCTACGATACCACGGATCTGTTCGCGGTCTGATGCCTCTACTTCTCCCGACACATAATACACGGGGCGGTCACCCGCCTTGTTCTTGATCATGTCGTACAGGGGTTTACCGTGTTTCTCCACAAACTGAAACAAGACCAGAGAGTTGCCTGTCTGGTCTAACGCAAGGTTACTTATCAGCCTGTTGCGTTTCTCGTTGGTCACAATGTAGTCGATCTCTTCCTGATAGGTTGCATCCTTCAGCATATGACATATATCGTTGTGGTAACGCAGTAGTAGGATGGAGATGTCTATCTTCGCAAGTGTGCCCTTCTCTTGCAAGTCCTTGGTCATGGTCACTCGACGCACAGGCCCGAAGAGCCCCTCCAGTACGAGTTTGTTTGTCTCCGTACCATCCAGTGTGCCCGTAGTACCGAAACGATACTCAGCATTGACGCACTTGTTCATGATACCTGACAGAGACTTTGCCTTGAATAAATGGACTTCGTCTCCGAATACGCAACCCATGTTCTCAAACCATTCCTTCGGAAACTTGTAGATAGACTGCCACGTGGAGATGATGACGGGCTTGATCGTGTTCTTGTCCTTACCACTGTAGATACGATGTACATACTCCTTGACATCATATCCATAGTCTTCAAAGTCTTTGTACATCTGTTCTACCAGACTTGTTGTCGGAACAACAATAAGAACCTGTTTATCGAAGTTGTCCACAAAGTTTGTTACGCAGTCAAGATACCATCGTAGTAGGTTGTAGATGATAAACGACTTACCGCTACCTGTAGGGGACAACAGGACAGCCCGTTTCTTCTCTATACCATGAGTGACAGCATCGTACTGGTAATCACGTAACTCAAAGGGTAGATTCAGTTCACTCTGAAACTTAATTAGATTCTGATGTGCGACATGATTAGTCTGTGCAGGGTGTCCGTATGCGGTCTCCTGTAACTGGAGAGGGTACATACGATCAGAACAGAACTTCTTGAGATGTTCATACAGACCAGCGTTCAGCTCACGGGTGATCTGATTGAATAGTTTGATCTTGCCATCCCACTTTCTTGATTTGAAAGCAGGCATGAACTTATGGCCTGGGACATAAAATGAGAAGTAGTCACGCAGCTCTTGGAGTTGATGCTGGTTACAATCAACCAACATCATCGAATGGTCTTTAAGACCAACCGTGATGGTATTGGGTAGGCTCACAACTTAAACAGAATGAGGATCAGTAAGATGTTAGTCATGAAGATTTCAATCGCAAGGATGGTATGATACCATACCCAGCGTGACTGATATACTTGGTTGACTTGAAAAGTTTTCTTAACTTCATCAAACCACTTCATTCTATGCCCCTGCCTCGAACTGCCTCCATCTGATCATGTTACCGATTGTCTGATGACGCCAGTTTAGGTTATTAACTATCTGTTCAAGTGTATCTATAATAGTTTTAAGGTACTGAATCTTCATTTCAGAGTCTTGGATCTCTGCATCAGACTCGTAGTAGTACTCCTTGAAGTTCTTGGTGGTGGCACTCAGACCATCATAGGGATCGTATGCCCATCCACGAGACTCAATGTCTGCCTGAGACATCTTGCCTTCATAGTAGAGATACTTATCCTTTAGGAGAGTCTTCTGGTCAAACTCCGCCTTCTTGAGACGGAGCTTGGTCAGAGATAGGTATTCAAGATACTTCGCATGTAACGATGGGGTCACACGCGAAGTCTCGTCAAGTTGATGTTTCGCAATCTGCGAATCTTCTTTCCATTCAGCGAGAATGGATTCAAGGTCAATCATAACAAATCCTGAAAGGTGGAGCGGAACAGAGGACTTGAACCTCCATCTTCGAGTTGGACACCCGATGTAATAATTATACTAATTCCGCATTGTTATTATATAGTATCACATTAGGGGGTGAATGTCAAGCCGCTGCGTCAATGACATCCATTGTTTCGGTGTCCAAACCGATAGACTTCAACAAACCATTCTTGTCTTTCAAGGCACGGGTTGCGATGAGGTAAGCAATACTACCCCTTGCATTACCAGCCAATCGACCACGAATCAGTTCCGTTTGTTTAGGATTAACTGATGTGTATTTTTCGAGTGATTCGATAATCTCGTCTACTGAATATGCTTGTTCTGCATCTTCATTTTTTTGGAGAAGATATGCCAATCCAGTCAGAAGATATCCAGATACGGTTTCGTCTTTATAAATATCTCTGACAATTCGTGATGATTCAACAAAAAATTCATCTAAGATATTATCCTGCATAAAATAATTATTACGGACTTCGACAAAACCACCAAAGAGACGGCCGCCAGGATTCAAACCTTCGATGTCGAGTTGACAATTTTTGATGAGTTCCAAAAGTTCTAAGGCCTTTGGGTCACCATAAACTACTTCCGACTTGAAGATTTCTTCTGCTTTCATGCTCTCTTGGTCAGCGTTACGAGACTTAAAGTATCTCGCCTCTTGTCTCTGACACTCTGAAACACTATGGTTCATAGGGTGAATGTAGGTGGAAGCTTTGATATTCTTCAACCCGCACAATCCAGCCATAATACAACGGCGAAGACCATCCCATACAAATTTTTCACCCGATGGACGAACTGCAACATCAACCACGCCAGCGGAATACATATCAAATCCACTCAGCTTCTTGAGTTTGTTAATCAACTTTTGAAGACGAATAATGCGTTGATAAGTCATATCCACATAAAGTTCATTGAGATTTACAACACTAGTATCGCTAGGGTCATATGATGCATTGGTCTTCATATTAACCAATGTCTTTGACTTCATGTTATCGATTTGCTTGATTGTGTCGATAATTTCTTGAACGGAAACGACACCCGTTAGATTTGCGAGAGCGCCAGACACTTCGTTAAATTTAGTGCTATTAGATATAGCCATATTATACTCCTGTATAATTTATATTTTGACATTCGGTATGAATGCCTTACACTATTATATATAAGACTTCTTATCTTATAATATCAATTTCGTCTGCATTTACATTCCAAGACTCTACAACAGACCGCAGACGATTATCCTGTTTTAGAGTCTCATAACGAGTAGATGCCTTGTTACGCCACCACTCTGTCACACCCTCAAGACTGAACCTATCAAAGTTTTCTTTCTTTATCAGGGTATCAGTCTCAAGGTTGAGATACTGTTGTACGTTCTCGTACCCGTAGGTAGAATAGTAAGAACGCTTCTTCTCGGTCAGCCCCTTCGCATCAAGGAAGGTCTGACAAAACTTTTTATGTGCACACTCATCAACCGCCTTCAGAGAGTTCTTGATGATGGCAACCATCTTGGTCTGAGTCTTGAGTTTGCGAGATGACGCATCAGCAGGCACCAGAGGTTCTCCGTTCTTACCAGTAAACCAAGCGTTGAGTCTACGGAAGTTCTCATCGTTGATCAGTGGTGCGAAGTTAGAGTCAGTCAGACCGTTGTGTCGTAGAAACGGTTTCATACCGTCATACTGAGATGCGCCTTTGGTTGACCCATACAGGGATGTGGTCTCGAACATACAGATGTTCGCATCATACTTCTCGTTGAGACGTTCCCGTGCCATGTGTGAACAACAGATGGCTGCAAGTAACTTGCCACCAAGGTAGTTGAAACCAAACGGTTGTGTGGGGACAATGTTGAACCCCATGATGGCGGACTCGTTGAATCGTTTCATCACTTCGGGACTCATGGTGTCCAGTGGTTTACCCAACCATTCGTTACGAGGTTTGCTGTTGATAGTCGGTGACCCAAAACGAATCATACCAACAACCAGACCAGTATTCTTTTCTTTTACGATGAAGTTGAGTTGCTTGCCTGGAATGCTTGACTCAACAGGCGCAGATGTGGTAATCTCCATGTACTGCATGAACTCGTTGAGTTTGGGTTCGTAGATGACGAACTCCATATCACGGGGATGCATATCGAACTTATCGAAGATGTCTTCTTCAGGGCCCATGCCAGGCAGCGCATTGAATCCACCCATACGTTCCAGTTTGACTGTTCGCATGTAATCGTCAATACGGTCAAAGTTCGCAAAGAATTCAGTGAAGACATTCGCAGCATATAGTGCGTCTTCTTTATTCAGTATCATATAGAATTACCAAAGTGTTTACAGTACTATACAGTATATAGCACGGAATGTCAAGTCATTTTTTAGACTATTTCAAATTGAGAGAATCGAAACGATGCATTAAAGGTCAAGTACTGAGTATCGCCTGTGGTGGACTGAAACTCAATGGAACCCAACCCAGTAGGTACACAGTCCTTGTAACGAATCTTCTGGACTGTGTTGTTGTGACTAGACAAAACCGATAGGGTTATGTCAGCATAGGTGGGTTTCTTGGTGTCCCGTTGTCCAGCTGATACCTGACCTTCATTGGTGATACGGATCATCCAGTCATACATCTCACGATAGGATGTCATGTTCTCGTCTAGTAAGATATCAAAGGATACCTCAGAGTAGGTGATCTTGTCACCCGCCAGTGGCACAGAGGTGATCCTACGGCCAGGCAACTCCAACGGACTCAGAGTCGCGCCCGGATGAGATACCGTCTGGGCAAAGTACTCCAAGTTAGGGTATCGCGTTCTATCAATGATTACACGAAACCCTGTGGGTTGGAGATAGTTCAGATTGGTTGTCAGTTCCTCATCGAGCAACTGGACTTGAGAATCTACTGGCATAGAGACACACTCTTATAGAAGTTATACCTCTATTTATAAGAGATTTTGCTTCTGCATGTTATCAACGAGTTGAGTCATCACATTAGACCAGTATTTCTGACCCCACTCAGACTTAGCGCGTTGCTTTGCGAAGTAAGCATTCATGATCAATCGTTTGTAATCATATTCCATTATCGAATTTTCCCTATGAGCAAACCAAGTATAAACCCTATCGCAAATACCAATTCCATTACCGTTCCTCCATTTCTTCCAACAGAGCCACAAGGGCTTCGCGGAACTGATACTTGTCCACAGCAAGAACCATTGCTTCCTTCTTCTCATTGTACACAAATGCCCAATCCATAAAGATGTCGATGTACGACTCTTTGATATCCATACTTACTCCTCTCAGTTTCAATACAAGTATTATATAGGATAGGGCAGGGTTTGTCAACACTTTTTTTGCATAAAAAAAGGGGCACCGAAGTGCCCCTATAAAATGGTGAGTAGACCTCACTCTTATTTTTATACCAATCTTAGGTCAAGATGTTCTTGACAGCGAAGATGCGGTAGTACTGGTTGGTCTTAACCGTAGCGAGACCGTCAGAAGGAGGAGATCCAACAAACGGGTTAGACGCCATACCGTAACGAGTCTTAAACCCGATACGTGGTTGGAAGTCATCTTCGCCAACTGCCTTAACCATTTGCAGAGGGACGTAAGGGCAGTAGAATACACCACTGTCATACGGATTTTGTCCCTTGTAACCAACGGTGATGTAGTCGGTTCCAGCATAGGGGTCGATGTACACACGGATGCGTCCGTTCAGTACACCCGCGAAGGTGTTACCAGTGTCATCCACTTGCAGGTTGTTGCTGATTGCAGGAGAGTAGTCCAAAGAACCGGCAGCAGCCAAAGCAGTAGCAACGTCAGAAGAACAGATAACTACGTTACCCTTTCCACGACGAGTTTCTTTAGCAATGACGTTTGCTTCGCGGTCGATCTGTACAGTCAGACCCTTGAACTTCTCAGCAGACCAACGACCATCAGCGTCCGTAGACAGGTTGAAGATACCGTTGCTAGTCACGTTGGACTGTTGTGCACCAGTCTTCGCCTGGCTGTTTACGGTACGGATAACTTCGCGGTTGATCTCAGCAAGGATTTCCGTGCTAAGAATGTTTGCGAGTTCCGTCTCAGCGTCCAGACCGTGGATTGCCTTGAGGTCTTGTGCCAGTTCCAGCGTGTATTCCGCCTTCAGTGCACGGCTCTTAGCAGTAACCGTTTGACGCTCAATGGTGAATCCCATCTCATTGAAGGAAGAACCACCAGCGCGACCCAATGCTTCAGCATCGGCCGTAGGCATACCGCCTGCAGCGAGTGCGGTCAAACGTGCACCTTCGGAATCGATGCCATCGCTGTCATCGTTGAAACCAGAAGGATTGTCACTGTCATGCGTACCACCAGAGTCACCAGAGAACTGGGTTTCTGCTTCGTTGAACAGTGCTTCGCGGTTAGAAGTAGAACCACCTTGGTAGCGTGACTTCATTGCGAAGATAAGACCCGTGGGGCCGTTCATGGGTTGTACGCCACAGATGTCGTATGCGATGAGGTTAGGCATAGCACGACGAACCAGTGAGATCAACACGGGGTCAAAGTTGTTTACGGAACCAGTGTTGTTTGCACCACGGGCGGCGTTTTCGGACAGGAAACCAGCAGAAGCAGCACGCTCTTCAGCGATTGCTTTCTCTTGGTTTTCCAAGATTGCAGCGGTTACTGCACGGCGGTGATGATCGGTGATCTCACCAGCGGAAGCTTCGTCCAGTACCGGAGCCCACTTCTCAATTAAACTATCGTAAGATTGCATTGTTGTTATTCCTTATTTTGCAGTTTTACGGATGGTTGCAAGATAGGATTCCATCACAGAGGATACTTCGACTTCTTGGTCAGCATCTTCTACGACTTGTTCCACTTCGTCACCATCAACGATTTCTTTTGTAAAGTACGACTCTTTGATGGTCTTGACCTTAGATGCGAAGGACTCTTCGTCATCAAAATCTACACCCTCTACGAGCGACTTCAGTTTTTCAACCTGAGTTTCTGCAAGGTCACGTGACGCTTCACGAATGATCGTGTCACGCTTGTATACTTCCAGTTCCTCTGTAGTGTCAATAACTTTCTGAGTAGTTTCGTTGAGTCGCGTTTCCAACTCTTCTACTGACTCAGCCAGTTCGTCAACTAGGTCAACCTTGGATTCAGGTACTTCAATATAAGACTCCACGAACAGATCTTTCATCTTGTCCATGAAGGTCTCAGCAATCTCGGTGCGAAGACCGTTTTGGATTGCGACTTGGTTCTCTTCCATCCAAGTTTCAACTACATAGTTTAGGTAGCTGTCTACTTTTTCTACAAGTTCTGATTTGGTAGAGGCAATTTCTTCTGCCAACTCTTCCTTGTACTGTGCTTCGATACGGTCTACTTCTTCAGACAGTTTCGACTTCACAGCTGCTTCAAAGATTACTGCGGTTTTAGCTTTGAACTCATCACTGAGTGTAGCTTCAGACTCGACTAATGCATCCAGTTCAGCAGCGGTATCAATCTGTGCTTCCACGATTGCGTCCTCTGCTTCTTCAACTTCTTCACCCATCATTTTACCGTATGCCGCTTGAAGGTCATTCTTCTTCATAGAATGCAACTTCATTGACATAGCATTAATCATACCCGCCTTCGTCTTCGGAACAGGAGCTTTGCTTGTTGCATCGCCTGCTTTATCTACAGATGCGATTGCTTCTTCTTCATCAGTCGCATTTGCATCAGGTTTCCCTTTAGGAGCAGGTGCTGCTTCTTCGAGAGTTTCTTCCACGATTTCGTCTGTTACCTCATCGTGGAGTTCGACCTCTAGAGTTTCTTCTTCAGTCATTTTAGACTCCTTACGTTCTAGACTTTAGTAACGAGAGGAAATTCTTAAACTCTCGAACACTTGTCTCATACAAGACAGGTTTCGGAGCAGTTTTAATTTCAGTCTCCATTTTTTCAATTACCTGAGGCTTCAAAACACCGTTATTCCAGACCCAGTCTACACCTTCCATTATACCATTAACAAAGGCTTCAGGTGCACTGGGGTCTTGTACAATGTCAATTGTACTAAGAATAAAATCGTCTTTAACGACCATTGCGCCGTTTCGTTGCTCAAGGCTACCCATACCACGAGTTGACACGCCTAGTTGGACACCACCATCAAGGAGACCTTTTACAATCTTACCCATTGGGGTTTCCAATATTTGTGCCTTTCCTACCACATCATTTCCCTCAAACTTGAGATCCGTGATGAGGTGTGAAACTTTATCCAAGTTAACAGTCGGGCCTTCGGGGTGGTTTAATTCACCCACAGCACGTTTCTTGCTAACCTGTTCGGTCACGTATTTACCAACTGCCTTCTCCATGATGGCCTTGGGGTAAACACGCCCGTTACGATTCTTTTTGTCTGCCTGTGCGAAAACGCCTTCGATGACGTAGTTCTTTTCGCCACTCTCCGCATCCTCTACGATACATTGTAGAGTGTCGTTCTCGGTAAACTCAGTAATAAGTTTCATTAAGTTAGTTCCTGTATTACCTTCATAGCAGACCGTTCTGCATCCTTTTGTGTCTTGAAGGCGTCTAGTTTGTCACCATCAATGTATACCACAAAAGGCAAAGATCCCTTGTCCTTCACAATAAGAACTGGGATACGTTTTACTTTCTTATCAAAGACAACCTCACCCTTGGGTTTATTGCCCTTGACTTCTACCATGATGTCTTTGAAAGATTTCATAGTATTATTTATAAGAATAAAGTTCTTGACAAATCATGTTTTTTATGATAAAATAAGCTTTGCGGTCAGGGAGGGTTGAATACTAATCCTCTTCAACCTCATCGTCTTCTTCTTCATCCTCAATTTCAAGAAAATCATCAGTTTCGTCTTCGATTTCTAGATCTTCATCACCATCCTCAATGTCATCATCCTGACCATTGAAGATTGCCTGTGCTGTTGCAATACGTTGTGCTTCTAGTGCATCAGCCATCTTATCTTGAATAATACTGTGAAATGATCCCTCTGCTTTGTTCAAGTCTCCAGCACTGATCTGATCGATCATCTGTTCGACAGCAGAAATCTCAACTTCTTGTTCCAACTCTTCTACTTCACTCATTATTAGTTTCCTCATCCTCGTCTACCACAGAGTTTTCCGCTTCGACTTGTTGTTTCATTTTTTCGATGTCCTCATCAGACATCATCATGACATTTTTCATAGCCCACTCACGTGAGAAGTACTCACCCACATA